>Ga0307515_10012834_pt1 | contig 15723 bp, 2 predicted proteins | sample 17_EM_MG_FD_194513 | JGI IMG/M metagenome (GOLD analysis project Ga0307515, IMG submission 194513) | Populus trichocarpa ectomycorrhiza microbial communities from riparian zone in the Pacific Northwest, United States - 17_EM | ecosystem: Host-associated > Plants > Roots > Unclassified | place... | reverse complement strand
AATTATATTTAACGTCTAATACGGTCCCCTTCTGGGTCTATATAGACTAATACCGTAAAGTAGGTATAAAAAACCTCTAAGGGAGACGTGAGAGGTAATACAGTGTATACCCCACTAGGTAGCACGCCCGTACTACATTAATAGGAGGAAAAATACTATTAGGTCGCTGTTTTAAAACTCCTAAGGAAGTATTCTAATTGCCTATTTTGCCCTATCTGCTGCTCGTACTATACTTTTATAACTTTATCGATTGCCGTAAGATTGCTATATACCTACCCTTCCTGCCCTATATACGTATATACATCGCCTATAGTTCTCTTACTTGTAGTATAAATCTAGTCCTATATAACCTTCTACCCTAAAGGAATAGTAGAATAAACTAGGTGTTTTATCCTAGGGCCCTAACCTAGGTCCCCTACTGTATCTCCTAGCTAAGATGTATAGAGGAAGATAAAAGAAATACTATATATGTAGTAAATCTAGGCTAAACGGGTAAGGTAGTATATAAGGCGAGTGGTTAGGAGGCTTATTATAGGTCTCCTACCTATAAAATATATCGTTTAATACGCGTATATAGTTATACCGTATAGGAGAAGGGGGGTTGTTAAAGGTAGATTGCCGTAGTTTAATAGCTCGAAATCGTACGTTAAGAGACGTAATAGCTGTGTTTGTAAGTCTTTGTTAGGGCTCACCCTCCTAGCAAGAAAAAATTTCCCGTTGCCACCACGTTGCAGCGCCCGCGATACGCTGCCATACGTATATCTCTGCGTTTGCTCTATTAGTCTATTAGCACAATCCTAATAAAACACTAATAGTACTGCTAGATTCCTAGGCTCTACCATATAGAGGTATAGAAGTCGATTTTATAGAGCCCTAGAAAGATAGTAAGTAGGTAAAGAAGAAATAAAAGACAGAAAGGTAGTTAGAGGAAAGGGCAGCTATAGGAGCAGCGGTAGCCATAGAGGAGGATATTGTAAAAGAGGAAAAAGGGGAGATATAGGATAAGGAGGCCTTAAACACCCTATTTAATAAAATAGTCTAATATTTAGTTATAAATAGCTACGTCTTTACTATTACTAAGTTTTATATATAGCAATTAGAAGGTAAAGCCTTATTACTGCTATAAAGGGTAAAACTCTCAGTAGTACTAAACAGTGTCCGCTATAATAAGGACTAGATTTAATGCATTAACTTTATTAATTAAGGCCTATTTATAATTACTAGCGGCTATAATATTAAAGGGCTTAAAAAGGCAATTATTTAGTACTAGGAGACAAGCTTTAAAATACTAGGTTTAATTAAGTCTTACTTTTAAACTACAGCTAAGCATTTAGTAGGTATATATATTATTACTTAAGGTAAAAGTAGACAGGATATTTAGCTTATTGACTTTATTTTTATTAAACTAGAAAATAAAGGGCTTAAATTAGACAAGTTGGTACTATATATAGTTATATTAATAAAATAGGGGAAGCAAAACTAGTATAGTAAGCTTAAGTATATAGGCTGTATATAAAATACTAACCCTATCCTCTGCCCTTTTCCTATAATACCCTTCTACTTTTTTAACTGCTAGGGTAAAGACGGCACTAAAAACTTCTTATCCTTTTAATAGCTAAAGGACTACTATAGCCTATATATTTTCCCTAGCAGTATTAAAGTGCTATAATAGCTGTTAAACTATTATACGTAGTGTAAATAAAATAAAAGGATATTTTAAGGGGTAAAATTCCACTTTAAAAAAAGACCTATAGTACTTATAAGTAAAGCGTCTGGTATATTAAGCTTAATAGCATTAATAAGATCTAAATCAGACGGGCTAGACGCTAGAATATGGATACAATAATAGGAGTCCACTTTAGATATCTGCCCTATATATTTATATAGTTAATTACCGGCTTCCTAAAAGAAGAAAAGAGCTACTTTCTCCCCTATATATATAAAGTGCTAAAAAAAGGCCCTTTATTTAAAAATATGGCTTAAGATTAATGTCTAACTTAAATAGATAAAGACTTACTACCTAGATAGGGCTAATAATAAAGTTATATAACTTAACCTTATAGACTTAGGAATTTTTCGCCTCTTTTATACACTTAGGATAATCCTATTATAAGCAGTTCCCGCTCTATTCCCTATAAAAGACCCGCTCTTTAGCTATAAGGAGTATTAGAGGTTTACTATATAGGTAAAAAGCTCACTAGCTAGTATAGTTATACTAAATAAATAAATAATATAGAAATACTAGCCTACCTATAAGGCTGTAGCTAAGCTAAAATATAAGACCACAATCTCTAAGATTAAAGGGGTTTAATTATATATATAGACAATCTTAGAACACCTTAGCAAGATAAAAAAAGTTATTAGCATTATTCACATCTATATAGATTTAATAAAGGAAGATAGGTATCTAAATAGGGCCTATAGAGTTTATATATCCATTTTTAGATAGCCTTATACCTATATTTATACCCAGGTCCATTTCTAAACCTATTAATAGCTAAATTTTATTTTTAGATAAACCCTCTCCTATATATTTAATATAAGGTAAAGATATAAATAGGGAGTCTAGTAATAGAATAATAGGGTATATTATATAGATAAACAAATCCTTAAGGGAAAAGGAGGAGTCTATATATAAGGTAGGAAGGGTTTTCCCTAGGCACGTATAGTGCACGTGCCTTAATAGATAAGTTACCCCTAGGTTGCCTTAAGGTCACCTATACCTTATACCTATATAACTATCTACTTAGGTTTTACCTAACAATGCCCCCTCCTTTAAAAGGATTGTCCCCAATCCTTTATATACTTAAGCCTTAATAAAACCCTATAAAAAAACCTTAATAAGGAAAAATTTTAGAGGGGAAAAAGTGTCATAATTTTGTATATGAGAGATAGGTAGTATATATACACGGTGCGAAGATATTAAGGAACTTTAACCGGCGGTTAAAGTTATCTAATTAGTTAGATTTGCCTTGCTAAAACTCCCCTATATTTAACTAAGCTAATAGCGAATTTATATACCTGGCATAGAAAATCCTAATTAGTCTATTTAATAGGTAGAGCTAGTAGAGCTTAATACCGTCGCCTAAATTTAGTAGATTAGAAATATTATAAAGCTTACTTATATAGGTAGGTTGCTAGTACCTTATAGGCAGGTTATAGATTATTTATATATAGCCAGATTTATAGACGGTAAGGCTATATACCTATTAAATCCGCCGCTAACTTATACTTTAGCCTTATATATTATCTATATAGTATATACGTAGAATAGTATATAAGTTATTAGTATAGGTTACTACTAGCGGGTTACTAATAGGTTATAAACCCTAGTTAAATAGACCCTAGTTATACACGGGCCTATTTTCTAATATATAAATAGTCTACTAAGCTAGTATAGAGTGATGGACTAGGTTTAAAAAGGGTGCTTTTTTAAATTAAGCTTCGTTACTAGCGTACGCTATAGCCCCGCCTATAAGTTACCTATAAGTCACTAGTATAGCTAGGTTGCATTAAAGTATAGCTTATATAGGATATTAATAAATTAGGCTTTACCCTATATATATACCGCAGTTCTTACTATAAGGGTTAGCTTATTCTTTAATCCCTTAAGATATCTACTTCGCTTTAGCGTAGGCTATATTTTTGCAGCGGCGCTAGCTTTTACCTACGCTTTAGCTATAAGGCTAGGGTATCCCACTTACGGTACTTATTTAGTAGTTATTAATAATTTTTAAGTTCTATCTGGTATTTCTATTTATTATACTTATTTAGCCATCTTAGCTATTTAATAAGGTACTATAATTGTCTAGTATAATCCTAGTAGGCAATAATTACTTTTACTTCCTAGCTGCCTTTTTTAAGCTCTTTTACTACTAAGGGTTAAAACCTAGGGTATAACCTATAAGGCTCTAATAGGGAGATATAAAAGACTAGGTGGAGCTATACTATAGTAGGTAAAAGCCCTAGCTTATATACTTACTACCCTACGCGCTTTAGGATCTAAAATAGTCCTATAAACTTATAGTTAAGCTTCTTATAGGGACGCTTTATATAGATATTCTTAGAGGAGAGTAGGACTTATTTACTAACGGCGAAGTGCTTAGCTAGGTAGTAATAATTATAGTATTTTACCTAAAGCTTTTAGGTATATATTATTAACGCTATTAATACCTTATATATAAGGCGCAGGCGTTATAAATACGTCTCTATAAGTTAGATATTTATTAACTTAAATCCCTCCCTACCTTACTAGGCGTCCTAAACGCTATCTAGGAATTTATTTAAAATATTTAGCAGCTAGCTATAGGTGAGCTTAATAGGGGAATGCTTTATTATAGCATAGACCTTAGAGTTATAGGTAAAGGCTACTTCTTTAAGTAGGGAGGCCTAATTAGACTACTCCTAGTTTATAAATATACGTAGGTATACTTTAAGCTTTTAGTTCTAATGCTTTATCTAACTATTTATCTACAGGTAAAATATAGTACTAAGTTTATATTAAACGCGGAGATAGTAGTATATAGTGCTTAAGTACTTGCTTATAAATATTCTACCTCTATTAAAGATAATATTATCTAGAGACCCTATTTACGTCAAGACTCTAAATAAGAGTTCTATAAGTTATATAGCGTTAATTATCTTATATACTAGATAGTAGCGCACTAGCTTTATAAAACGGTCTATAAGGATAAGAATAGAGTTATACTCTACGCTATTAGGAGTTTTAGACTTTAGAAGATCCGTAATAAAGTTAAGTAAATAATATTATTAGGCTTAGGTGGGGACCTAGAAAGGCTATAGCTTACTATAGGGTTTATAGCAGCGCGATTTAAAGCGTTAGTAGGTATTATAGTTATCTAGGTATTTACGGAGGTCCTAGGTAAGGCCGTTTTAAGTATACTTTTACGCAATTACCTTAAAGGTATAGTTAAAACTATAGTAGCTGCCTACAGGTTTGTTATAATTCTACTTAAGGATCTCCTATTATAGTAGTATATAATTTAGTACCTAGACCTTTTTATTCTACCTTAAAAGTCCTTAATTATTAAGGGTATAGTCCTTATTACTAGTAGGAACTCGCCCTTAAGTTAACTAATTATATATAGAGCGTATAAAGGTGTCCCTTTTATATACTCTATAAATAAAATTAACTAGTAACTTAGGGGGGTATTTTATAAACGCCGTTTTAGCTAAAGTAGTTATTATTACCTTTTATTATAGCACGAGACTCTATATAAAGTTAGTGCTAGTAAAGTAATATATAATATATAGGTAATTTACTAGGTTATTATAGAGGACTATAGCCTAGGCTAAGGGGTCTTCCCTAGGGTTAAGCGCTGTTAGGTTAGTTAAAGTGGTCTTAAAGAGAATAGTAGAATACTTTAGTCCGCCAGCGCTAAGTTTATAAGGGTTGCTTATATACTATATATATACTACTTACTAGTATAATATAGTAGCACTAGTGCCGCCTATAAGGCCTATAGCCCGCAACTTTTACTATAATATAGGTAGTATAGTATTAAGAACTATCCTCTTACTACTATTTTTAAAGCCTTTAGTATAATCTAGGCGCTAGAATAGTATATTAGCGGGATTTAATTTACCTAGCTTATATTTAATCTTAAAATTAAACTTAGCTAGTTTCTTAGTATATTAGGCCTAATAAGTAAATAAGCTCTTAGTGGTTATAAAGTACCTAAGATTATTATAATTATAGAGTATACGCGTTATATATACGGCATATTTAAGGTAATAGCGCTATATCTTAAAGTATTACACTATAGTAAGTAGTTCCTTATTATATGTATTATATTATACTTTTAGGCTAGTAAGCTTCTAATTATAATAAGCGATTAGGTACTAGTAGAGTTAATTTCTCTATTTTAAGGGCTGTAGAATTATACTACTATAGGTATAATTAAAAGTATTAGTAATTACTATTATAGGTAGATTAGGGTTAAAGTGGTAAAGTAGTAGAGCTTATATAAATATAGCGCGTAGCTTATAAAACGCCTACTAAGCGTTATTAGGCTAGAACCAAAGTTAATACTATTTAGTAGGCCCTTTTAACTTATACTTTTACTTCTTCTCCCTATCTAATATTAGGTTACAATGCGCCTATATAAAATATATGTGTAGGGGGTATATAGTATCTAAGTAGTTTTAGATAAATTGCCTATAAAAGTTAGTAAAGCTAAGGAAGCCCTAAATATCCCTATAGGACTCTAGCTTAGGCTATTCTTTAATAGCTTTTATATGGTTAGGGTCTATTATAATACCCCTAGGGGTAATAATAAAGCCTAGGAACTTAACGTTCTTAGTATAAAAATTATATTTTAATAGTTTAGTATATAGGCCCTAAGCGCGGAGCTATTATAGTACTTACTTAATATACTTAACGTACTTATCCTTATTATTTAAGTAGATAAAAATATTATTGTTGGTATGCTTTAACAACGTGCAGAATACATATATCACAATAATATGTACTATATGGTGTTGTAAATGGATGTTGTTTTTTTAATACAAAGAAGGGTAAGGAACTTAAGGTTCCTCACTACACTAGTGCCGCGGTAACACGTGACGGCAACTTGCCTTACGTAACGGCAACTTGCCACACATAGCGGCAATTTGCCTCCTATTGCAATTTAATATATTCTAGCTACACTAGAAGTACTTTAGAAAATGCGGAGAACTAGTATCCTACAAGTGTGCCGTTCGAAAATCCATATATATACTTCTCTTTCTTTTCTTTCTTCCTTCCTTCCTTCCTCCCTTCCTTACCCTATGCCTTTATATCAGTGCTATTATCAGTAGCACGTTCTACCCATTCTACTGTCTTTAACTCGATTCGGTTTGTGTTAATAAGTTGCTTAAGAGCTAATAACGGTTTGCTTTTAGTCATAGCGTCTATAGAGTTACTGTCTCCATCGATCTACTTAACTTTAGCTATTTCGCGTCTTTTATATGACTAACGTAGGCATATAACATCAATTATAAGTCTCTTCTCCTATATAGTTCCTAGTTTAACAAGGCATTTATAGATCGACTTTAAATCAGTGTAAAGGATAAGCGGTAGGCTAATATTAAGTTACAATTCAACTGTGGCCTTAATTACAGCGCCGATGTCGAAACTATAGGCTATAGTATATAATTCGGAGGCTAGTACGCTTTCAGTGATTCTCTTACACTTGACTAAGGACTAGTGGACGATGTTCGCCTTATTTAATAAGTCTGCTAGTACCAGTATGTACCTAATTTATAATAAGAGATCCTTATTGTTTGTAAATAAGGAATTAGTGAATACAAATAGTTGTAATGTCTCTATATCGAGTTTAACAAAGTTTAAACCTCTTATTAGGTTCTTAATTTGCCACTAAATCCTCTTATTAAGCAGTTTTACGTCTTTTTTATTAGGGTTAATCACCTAGGCAGTGTAGGATAAATTAAAAGAAGCTTTAGGCTGGCATATAAACGCAATATAAGCTCCTCTTGCTTATTAGGCGATATATTAGTCCTTAAGTATAAGTGCTATGCGAATAGTGCCTCTGGAACTAGTTATTGTGATAGCTTCCTTAATATTAATAAGGGTTAAGTTCTGGCATTAGCGCTCCTGCGTAAGCGTGATTATATAATCCTATTATTAGATAATGCCTCCATTAAACTTAATTGGGTATTCCAGCGTAAGTTATTCGCGTTCCTTAGTTAGGAACTTAGCTTTTTTAATCTTCTCCTATTCTAAAGCTGCAAAGACTAAGTTAGCTAGTAGGAGGGTGTTATTAGTCTGTAAACTAACTATTCCGAAATTTATGGGGTTATTAAGGTGGAGTAAGTAGGGGTTATAAGTAGATTGGCTTATGTTTAGTTCTTTAATATAGTAGTTATAGTAAGTCTTAAACCAATAATTGCCTACCTTAGGAATACCGTATAAAGGTCTAACAACCTTTAGAATTGTACCTTATAAGACTCTAAGTGCTATACTAAGTTTAAGAGGTGCCCTGATATAGAAGTCTTAATTTAGTCTTATAGCTAATTATACATAGGCCTGTAAAATATCTTGTAAGTAAAGATATATACTATTGTTCTGAGTTATGGCCGTAATATAGAGAATAAGGCGTTGGCTAACTTATTAGATTGTAGGTAATTGGGTTAATACGAGGTCTTTTTCTAGGTCATTATATGCCTGTATAACTAGTCTTAACTTCTTAAAGGCTTTATTAGAACTAGGGTTCTTAATCTCGTCAACAAATCTAGAGTTAAATACTCTATTGCTTTATAGTATATCTTTAGGGTTAACCAGTTCAAAAACTCCTTTCTTAAGTAATCCCTTAATTTCCTTCTGGCGTAATACTATAAACTAGTTAGGGTTTATAGGTTAATTATTATCCTTATCCTATAGATAGATTAAGATGTTCGCGGTATTAGTTTTAACTAGGTACTTACGTGGTCTACCTCTACTACGCTTAATAGGTTAAGGTTTAGTCGTAGTTTAAGATAGGGGTAGTTCGTTTTCATTATCTTCTGGCTGCGTATCCTTTATAGTTTTAGGGTCTACTAAATATAGTTTCACTACCGTGCTGCGGAAGTTGGTAGGTCTATGGGGAAGTTATATAGTATAAGTCTCGTTTTTAATGCTAAGTAGGTTAAACGGACCAGACCAGTGGCCAGGTTGGCCTATAGGTCCTTCTCTCCATACCAGTATAGGTAAGTTAAGTGGTAAGTCATAAATTGCGGTTGTTTTAGGTCCATTGCGCATATTAAGAGTATCTACTACTTGGCGTTTAGCTCTAAGCTTCTTGACTTCCTCTATAGCCTTTTTAAGAGCTACTGCTCATTGCATAACTGTGGGATTAGGTGCGTTGGATTCCACTATACGTAGGTAAGCTCCAAATACTAGTAAGGTGGGTATAAGACCGTCAGGGCCTGCGGAATCGTTAATTACTTTAAAAGCCATTTACAGGGCCATGTCCTTACTAATATCTGGCAGTTTTGCAGTAATAATATGGTATATGCGACGGAGGGGGCCATAGTAGCGTTCTACCATTCCGACTAAATTGTGGGCTTCGATAGGTACACTTCTTATAACTATTCCAAATATTATAGCGTATTGTTTGAATTCCTTGCTTATAAAATTCTTGCCTGTATTATATATAATAATATTAGGAGGTCCTAGGTATATGTTAATCCAGCACATTTGTAATACATCCCATATATACTTAGCGCTAATATTTTACAGCCATCTACTAGCTTAAAATCGTGTTTCTTTATTAACAATATATAAAAGGGGTGCGCCCTTAATATACATAATATCAACCACAATTAAATAGTTAAAATCGATATTATTATATAAGGTAAATCTAAATCTATTAGGCAACTTTCCATATTTTTGACAATGGTGGCAGTAGCGTGTGAGGTAATCTAAGGTCTTGCTGTTAATATTATACCCTAAGCGTTTAAGTATTCGTATAAGACGCTCAGCTAAAGGGTGGCCAAAACGGCGATACAGTCGCTTTAATTCTACGTTAGTAAGGTAGCAGGGGTTTTATTCGAATAACTTAGTTAAACAAGTACACAGGGATGTATTCTAAAGTAGGAAAGGGTGGCTAAAGCGACGTACGACGGGTACTTCGCTCTAAGGGGTGATTAGCATATTTTTTAGGTTGTTGTAGTATACTTGTAGGTGATCTATATCTGCCAAGCAAAGCAAAAATAGGGTATTAACCTTAATAATATAAAACTCGATTATACCAATTAGGGTAATTACTTTAGCTAATCCAATTAATAAGGTTGATCTAATGCCGAACTGTACGTTAACTATGCCTTATATAGTGGTATTGAGCTATACATCAGTATTAAGTCTCTAGAATGCTAAGAATTAGCCATATCCTGCTATAGATCGTTTAGATGCTCCTATATCAATTATTATACCTATAAACTTGTCTATAGTATAGCGGGACGTGGATGTGGTTATATTATAGGTAAAGGGGTCCTAGTCGGTTATAAGAGGTACTATATTGTCTATAGTTGTGACTAAATGGCCAAAGGCTTTATTAGCTAGGGTAGCGGCCATAGAAATCGCTTTCTGCTATTCTACTTAGCTGAGGGAGGTATAGTAGTAATTAATATTCAGTTATAAGTTCTTATCAGTTGCCTTATGACTTACATTAATAGTTAGTACTTAAAAAGCTTCCTTAAGCTCTTCTTCTAAGTCGGTATCGTCATCCTCATAATCCATAATATATTGGTTGAGTCGTTTCTCAAATCGGTCGTCGAATTTACAAAACTTGTCTCTATTAGTAGTTCTAAACTTAGCTTTAGACTCTTCTTGCTCCTCCTTAGTATGTCTCTATAAGCGATATCCTTCCCTATTATATATGAAGCAATATAGTTTCTTTCGGTTGCGGTTGTATGGAGGGTTATTACGGTTGCTGCGGTTATAGTTATTATCTCTTTTATAGAACTGTCGGTCTATAAAAAAGGCTTATATCTTCTCTATATACTCTTTCTCGTATACTATAATAGACGATTAAAGTTTATTAATAAGGGCTCCAAAGTTGTCCGGTAGGTCAGAGACTGTATATCTACATACTGGTATTCCCTGGCAAGAAGTAACAATTTTATTATAAAGGAAGTCTATAGTTTATAAGGTAGGTCTAAGGCTATATTATAGTTAACGAAGTCTATAGATTAACAATTAGAGACATTTACTTGTTGACTTGTCTATATTTCCTACTATTACTATTATAAGTGTAATAGTATTCCACTCGTCTAGGTTCTTGCGTTAAAATCCTAGTCCTTTAAAGAAATTCTAAAGGTGCTTATAAGCTTTGGCAAATGGTAGGCGGGACAGTTAATTTATATAGAAGTGGTCCAAAGCTAGTCCTTTTAGCATAGTAGGGAATGCCTTAAGGTAGGCTTCTTAGGGTACGTCCGCTCAATTACAGATGTCGTAGAATATTGTTAATTTATAGTCGAGGCTTTCGTTTATACCACCGTATTTCTGCTCCTTTATATATATCTTAGCTATATTCGCAATTTCCTTGCTATAGCCGGTTATAGTAATAGGGCGGTTCTCCTTATCTATAGATTATACGTAGAGTTGCTATAGTATTATTACAGGTCAAGGCGTAGCAGATAGTATAAAAGTGGACGTAGTTATAGATTAAGGTATGATAAATAGTATAAAGGTAGAGGTAGTCGGTATACCGGTTAGTTAGGTTGCGGTAGTTTTAGCTTATTATTACTCCTCTAAGGTACCCTCTATTATATATACCTTAATCGATCTTAATAGCGTTGGTCCGTACTTATTATTAGCTAATTTAATTATCTCTTTACTCTATTCAGTTTAGTCTTCTTCTTATACTATATTATATAAAGACTAAGGGAGTGTTTTATTTTATTTGTGGTTAACATTAACCTATACTCCTCTAATATTTAGGCAGTTATATAGTTGCTAAAGCCAGTATAAGGGGATTTGCGTAAAGATATTAACTATAAAGTCCTTAAAATCTCCCTAGAATAATTCCTAGAGTGTTAAGTCGAGCTAGTTGTGTATCTCTGTGTATAGGTATATCTTACATCATAGGTAGTCAGTTAGTTCATCTTTAGAGGCTTCTATTAGGTTAATCCCATTTTCCCATTTAGCTACTTCTTCCTCCTAGTCTTTCTCTATTCCTAATATCTTGTTTATTATATATTGTTTAGGTAAGTAAGGGTAAAGGTAAGGGTGTTTAAAAGGTAAAGATAGGAGAGCGGTTAAGGAGGCGGTTAAGGAGGCGGTTGAGGAGATAGTTAAGGGGATAGTTCAAGTTAATTAAGTAGGGTAAAGTGCTCTGCGTAGTAGTCTTCTAAAATAGATAGAACGAGATGTCTAGAAGTCGTCGTGGATACCAAATAAGTACTCCTAGGTAGTTTCTCTTCTTCTCTTTAACTAAAATAGGCTGATATAAAAGGTGGATAAGTATAACTATCTTCTAATCTGCTATAAGGTGGACAGTATAACTGTCTTCTAAGCTATCTACGTGTTTCCTAATCTATGCGCGCTTACTAATCAGTATTGGTATGCTTTAACAACGTATAGAATATATATATCACAATAATATATACTATGCGGTGTTGTAGATAGATGTTGTTTTTTCAATATAAAGAAGGGTGAGGAACTTAAGGTTCCTTACCACGCTAGTGCCGCGGTAGCACGTAACGGCAACTTGCCTTACGTAATGGCAACTTGCTACACGTGGCGGCAATTTGCCTCCTATTGCAATTCAATATATTCTAGCTATAATTATCTAGGTAAATTATATAGATAGTATCTACTAGGGTTTTTAGAGCTTTATAAATATAGCTTTAAAATATTATAGAGGCGTTAATAAGACTAAAGGGCATTACTAGGTACTTTTTAAGTAACTATAGCGTATTTTAAATACAGTCTTCTATTTATCTCCCTTTTTAATATAAATCCTATAATATATATTATAAAGATCTAGCTTTATAAATATTTTTATATAGCTAAGCTTATTAAAGAGTTCGCTAACTAGTAGTAGGGGGTACTAATTCTTAATTATAATCTTATTTAGGCGTTTATCGTTAATGTATAATTATATTATACTATCTACTTTTAGCATAAAGAGGATAGGCGCTCTAGAAGGTAACTTACTAGGCTTAATTTAGCCCTTCTTAAGAGTACTATCTAGGTACTCTTATAAGATCTATAACTTTTTCTATAAAAGGTTATAGAGGGGTATTTATAGTAGCGTCTTACCTTTTTTTAAGTTAATTATATAGTTATACTTAGAGTTCTATAGTAGTATACTTACTAACTTATTAAAAAAGATATTAATTTTCTCCTTATATATATCTAGTAGGTTAGGGGCTATAGAGGTTAAAGCAATTATTATATAGTAGTATACTTCTAGGAGCTAGTAAAGAGAAAGGTATAGCCGATATATATTTTATAGGTATACTTATACTAAAAGTATATATAGCTTTACTATAGTATACTTAATAGTTTTAAGGTTTTAATTACCTCCCCCCCAATTATAGATAATCTATGCTAGTACTAAAGGGTCCTTATAGGTACTTATTACTAGTAATAGTAGGTTCTCTACTATATTTATAACTGGTATCTCTATATCTAGAGGGTTTATATAGGTACTTACTACTAGTAATAATAGGTCCTCTATTATATTTATAACTAGTATAAAGGAGTCTTCTAGCTATAGTAAATAGACTATTTTACTAGCCTTAATACCTACTAAGGAAGTATTAAGGGTAATTACCTAAAGGCGTTTAGGGTTTAAAGTACCCTAGATAAACTATCTAAAATAGAAACTAATTAATAAATCTACTTCTATAAGCTAATCCTATTTAAAAACTATATTATAATTATTAAATAAGCTACCCTAAAAGGTCTATAGGCTAATAGTACGAGGGGTACCCTAGAAGTTGCTAGTAGTAACTATTAAATTATAAATATCCTAAATTATTATCTAGTTGCTATTAAGGAAATATATAATAGGTTTATATAAATATAGCGTAGTATATAGGTAGGTTAAACCTATAAACAACGTCTTAATTAATAAGGTTAATTTAATACCTATTATTATATAAAGTATATAGGTGGACTTTACCCTAGAGCGTATCTATTATAATATATACTATAATATATTCCTTCTCTCCCTCTATATTAGGCCCTAGTTATAGTTAAAAGAAATACGCTATTAGGGCTTTAGGTTTTCTAAAGCCTAAGCTAACTTTTCTTTATTAACCTACTTCTAGTATTCTTTACGGTAGCCGCCTATAGTCCTTTAATCCATTTATATAGCACTAGTATTTAAAGGGTCCCTTAAGCTATTTAGCTTCTAAGTAGTTTTCCTAAGATTTTACTTAAAGCGTCGCTCTTTTTAGGTTTTATTCTCTAAACCTAACTTTATAGTAACGAGGTTTAATTTAAAAAGCACCCTTCCTAAACCTAGTCCGTTACTCTATACTAGCTTAGTAGATTATTTATATTAGAAAATAGGCCTATTTATAACTAGGGTCTATAACCTACTAGTAACCCGCTAGTAGTAACCTATACTAATAACTTACATACTATTTTATATATATACTATATAGATAACGTATAAAGGCTAAAGTATAGGTTAGTAGCAGATTTAATAGGTATATAGCCTTACTATCTATAAATTTGGCTATATATAAGTAACCTATAACCTACCTATATAAGCGAGCTTTAGAATACTTCTAATAGTTTACTAAATTTAGGTAATAACGTCGAGCTATAGGCTCTAGGCGTTAAATAGACTAATTAGGATTTTCTATCCCGGGGATAAAAAATTACTATTAGCTTAGTTAAATACGGGGGAGTTTTAGCAAGGTAAATCTAACTAATTAAACAATTTTAACCACTAGTTAAAGTTCCTTAATATCTTCGCGCCGCGTATATATACTACCCGTCTCTCTATATACGAAATTAAAACGCTTTCTCCCCTTTAAATTTTTCCCTTACTAAGGGTTTTTAATAGGGTTTTATTGAGGCTTAAGTATATAAAGGATTAGAGACAACCCTTTTTAAAGGGGGGGGCATTATTAAGTAAGACCTAAGTAGATAGTTATATAGCTATAAGGTATAGGCGACCCTAGGGCAACCTAGGGATGACTTGCCTATAAGGCACGTGCGCTATATATACCTAGGAAAAACCCTTCCTACCTTGCATATAGACTCCTCCTTTTCCCTTAAGGATTTGTCTCTATATATACAATATACCCTATTATTTTATTATTAAACTCCCTATCTATATCCTTACCTTATACGTAGAGCCTACTTAACTATTTATTATAATATTTACTATAACCTTACTATTACTACTGCTACTACTATAAGCTAATACTTAACCTCTACTATTTATCCTTAACCTCTAGGTACCATTAAGGGAATATAAAATACTTTAGAGTAGTAATTTAGTCTTTTAGCTTTAAATTAAGTGGACTTTAGGGCTAGCAGGTAGGCTATTAATTAAAGCTTTTAATTGCTGCTAGGGGGTGTACTAACAGGTTAATAATAAGGCGATATTCTATAGCTATCACTATAGAATAATTAAGGATATAAGATGGCGCGTAGAAGATAGTATAGTAAAAGACAAAAAATAAGCTATTAACTAGCTAGAACAGCTACAAGGCTAGTATTCTTTAAATTAGCTTTATAAAATATCTAACTATTAACTAGCCCTTAGGGCGGAGGAGATAAAAGGAGGGAAAGACTCCATATTAAGCAATATATATATATAATACTATTTTACTATAGAACTACTACAGTAACTAAGACGCCTTAGTATAGGATTTTTATAGTAACTAAGACGCCTTAATATAAGACTATACTGCAGTAACTAAGACGCCTTAATATAGAACTATACTATAGTAACTAAGACGCCTTAATATAGGACTATACTATAGTAATTTAAAAATTTTAATAATACTACCTTTTTTACACATAATAGTAATAATAAAACATGTTTAGGTGTTTTGAATTTTAGAGTAATATTATATAACCGCCTAGAAGTACTAATTTAACTTAAATTATATACCTTTTCGCCCAAAATCTCGTGCGAAAGTACTTAGGGGGGGTCGCTGCGCGACCTCATGCGGGGTTTGTGTGGGTTATTAGCAGGGGTAGCCCTAATCTCGTATTCACCCGGGTCGTAACCGCGCCAACGCGCGCGCCCG
>Ga0307515_10012832_pt1 | contig 15723 bp, 12 predicted proteins | sample 17_EM_MG_FD_194513 | JGI IMG/M metagenome (GOLD analysis project Ga0307515, IMG submission 194513) | Populus trichocarpa ectomycorrhiza microbial communities from riparian zone in the Pacific Northwest, United States - 17_EM | ecosystem: Host-associated > Plants > Roots > Unclassified | place... | reverse complement strand
TCGAATTTAAAATCTCTCGAGAAGAGAAGGGTAATTGTTTGGATCTCACTAATTAACATGATAAGACAAGAGGGAACTCTTGCTCCTGCTTTAGCCAACGGGCTTGGTCAAAACCAAACATGACCTAGAACCCATTTGTTTCGTGAAAAATACTTTATTATAAATTATTTTTTTAAAAGCGATTGTTAAATAGACTAGATTTTATTTTTCAATGTATAGTTCTGTTGGATTTCGAAGCTCTAGATTTTACCATCATTAAAGTTCAGGGTATGTTCTTGAATGAATGAATCCAATAGGATATAGACATGCTTTTTTTTTTTTCAGAGTAATTTTAGTTTAATTTGATTTATTTTTAGATCTGCTTTAGCTTTTTTTCTCTCCCAGGAGGCAACGTTGTTTTACTTGCGGATCTATGGTTGGCCACTACCACCTCTAAATTTCCCCATTGCTTGTTATCTGGTTCTGTGTCTGAATGTCACCGCTCCCTAGCCACCGTACCATTAAAACCCTAGTTTTCGACCGTAACTTTTGCCTACCTAAATGTGTTCAGCTTCGATGAAAGCCCTAGTCGCATCATTTTTAGCCTGATCATCAGCTGGATACGGTTCTTGGAAGTTTAACTTTGGAGTCAAGGAGTCTTAGGATCATGTGTGTATAATTGGAGAAACTTTCGGGTGTTTAATTATGGGTGGGATTAGTCACCTATTTATAGGAATCAGAGGGCACATCTTTTCTTTGAGATTAGAACAAGAGCATGGAAAGGCAAAAACAACCGTCTCTAGCTAGGGATCATGTCCTCTGAATTTGTTCAGTCTTCGAACATCTATATATTATCCCTACTATCTATGTGTTTCTTGTTTATTTACCAAATTTATTTTTTTTATTTTAAGATAATACTTAAGATTTACATTGTAATAACCTTAATTAAATTCCAATATCATTATTTAAAACGAGAAATTCATGCAAATAGTTAATAGAAGATGACCAGAATGAGGAAAAAAACTGATAAATTAATTAAATTAAAAAAATAAAATAAAAAAAACCAAAAAATCTTAATTGTGGCAGTCCAATCATGTTACATGGTTGAATTATTCATCACCAAGTCTTTTTTTTTTTTTTTCTTCCTCGACAAAATTAAGCACCTTCCTTTGTTTTATGCCTAAAAATCTTAATTGTGGCTTTTCTGCCATTGTCACGTGGTGGAGTGGACCCCACAAAATCATGAGCCCGGCATTTCTTTATGGAAAGAAGGCATGGGCTGTATGGGCTCCATGTATAACTGGACTAGGCTACACGCCAGATTTCTACTTAAAGCCGTGTCTCTGGGCCCATAGTTATCGTCATGGGCTGAATCCTTGCTGTCCTTTTTATGATTTTTTTTTTATATATATTTTTTTAATTTATCCTTTTTAACGAGACAAATCCATTGGGAATAATTTATCCTTTCTAAGGCATCATTTTTTATACCTCGCTACTAAACAATAATATTATTCAGTCACGTAAAAGAAATCCTTCCTTTTATTTATTTATTTATTTATGAAAGTAGGTACTTCGCTGGTGCTGTTATGCTCTTGTTTAATTTTTTATATATATTTTTTGACTGTTTTAAATAAAATTTAAAAAATAAAAAAATATTTTAATATATTTCTAAATAAAAAATACTTTAAAAAATAATTAAATTCATCTCTATATTTAAACAATTTCTTTGACTATATATTGCATAAATTAATTAATCAATCAGCCGTGTATCTTTGACGTGAACGAGAAGGATGGCTATGGCAGGGAAATCTGGTGTCATGAACAAGGGCATGAGAAACACATGGCCTGGCCTTCTATTTTTGGGTGGCAGGATTCGAATATAAACACGTGGCATTCATTCACTACCTCTTTTAGCTACTCTTCATTCATTCAACTGCATATTTTCGTGAATTTATCAAATTAATTAATCCCTTTTTTTCATGATTGAGGGTATATATGAGATCTCAAAGGGTATATATGCCACCATAAAACAGCACATGAGATCTCAACCACAGTAGATTAAAAACACCTAACAGTAAAAACTCTCAAAACACAATTCATATAGCCTTAGACACTAATTGTTTTCACATTTTAAAAATATTTTTTAAAATATTTTTTCTAATTTTTTTTATGTATTTTTATATATTTTTAGTTTGATGATATTAAAAATAAATTTTAAAAAAAAACAACTGGTGCTAAAATTACCTTGTAAATAGTAGGATTATTAGGTAGGCGATGTTTGAAAGTAATAACGGTTGTGATTTAAAATATTTTTAATTTAAAAATATTTTAAAATAATATTTTTTATTTTTTAAAAAATTATTTTTAACACCGTACATTAAAATAATTTAAAATTATTAATTTTAAATTTTTAAAAAACATAATTCCAACCATATTTTCCATCACTATCTTATTATTTTTTGTTTTTTTCGAAGCACTAAAAGACGGTTCCTTGGTCAAAAGGCACACAGTGAGCTCTTTCTCTCTCACAGGTAAACTTTTGCTCTCTTCGTCTCTCCGTCTAGGATAGAGGAGGGAGGGTTAATTAGGTTGGGCATGATTATGATTAGATTACCGAGAGCATTTATTTTTTTTTACAGTGGCAGGCAGGCAGGCTTTTAAATATAATAAAAGGATTTTGAGACCATGTGGACGTTTTACTGTCTTTGATTCCTTTTTTGACGGTCAAACTTACAGTGTGCTTATTGCCCCCTTCGAGATTATCTCTCTCATACTTTCTGCATAACTCCCTCTTTAAACTATTCATTACCACTACTACTCTGTATCTGCATAAAAAACAACTGCGTGTAAGTTCATACGTATATATCTACAGTGCACTACACAGGCTGTATTCGTTTACCTGGACATTGCATGGTCCGTACGCTTTTGCTCACCACATAGTTTATCAGGCCTTGGTGATGAAATATATATAGCTCTTTGTTTCTATAAAATCTCATCTCAATATATAGAACTTAAAATTACGATTTCTGAATGCTCTTTAGAAAAAAAAACACTCTGAGTTCATCATAAATGTACGTGGGAGAGATGGATATACATGGAGAGAGGATTAAATGATCCATGGCGGTTTAGGTGATATTTTTCAATGATTAGTTATTCTTTAATATCAATTTCATCCTTGGATTAGTAACTTACATGCATGCATGTCGTTAATTTTAAACTCGGGTTAATTAAAAAATTAAATCAGTAGATTTCGATTTTAACATGGGCCGAATTTAATAATAATATTAAATAATTTTCATTAGTTGACAGCTTATATATATATATATATATATATATATATAGTTTTTTGTTACGTTCTAGATATTTTTGATATAACTCGGGACATAATAGAGGCGATGAACTAGTGTGGGTACACACGTGCGTGTTGGTTTCGTTAAGAAAAAAATGGTAGTAGGGCTTCATGCATGCGGTGTCTCACCAAGTAAAGTCTATTAATTAGGTGTATATATATTCTGTATGTGCATGTTTATCATCGATCTACAAACATATGCATACTAATTTGTATGAATAAAGCATATGTTTGTATTTGCCATGAGTAATTATATATGTATCTATACATAGCTTGTTGGTATACCCAAAATAGAAAGGAAATTAAAAAGAAAGATTTATACGTACAAGAGACTAATAGCAGTTGACAAACGCATCGAAAAGGGAGAAAAAGTATCTGGAATCTCATTTGGATCCTTGTAAATTAGATTTCCATTCAATTTCAATCCGTCCTTCTCGAGAGGAGAGGTTGAAAAAAGGAAAATGAAAAAAAATGGAGGATGAAATAACCTCAAGAGACCCGGAAGACAGGGGTTAATGTCTTCTTAATTATCGGGTGCAAGAAGCACACTACCCATCTCCATATTTTTATTTTCCATCCTTCTCTTCACTATTATATATCTATACACCAAGATAAGTATATGCAGAACTATACATGCATACATGATCGATCCTCCCTTGCATTGAAAAAGAAAACAAAAAACGCCAGCCAGCCATGCATGAATTATTGTTCTTTTGCACAGTAGACAGAGAGAAAGGGACTCCCGTTTGTAGCGGGGGAGCAGTTTGATGATTAGGACTAGGAGATAATAGTAAAAAAATGGCATGAATGGATGGGTATCTGTAGGCAGAGACTGAAGGGGTCTGATGACATACATGGCAAGAGAGAGAGAGAGAGAGAGAGAGAGAGAGAGAGAAGAGAGTCGAGAGGGGGCTGGTTAGAGGAGTGGTAAGAGCAGCTTGCACTGACAATGAAATGACTCATGTCCAACTGGGCATGAATGAATCGGTGTGGAGAGGGGTGCGTGTGGGTTTTTTTTGTCATAACCGTGTCAGATACTGGAGAATCATCCACTACAGGTGGGTGTTCTTCAGAAAATAAAGAGAGATGGATCATCATCAGTTTCCTATATTAATTATTGCCTTTAGAATCTGTTTTACTGCAGAACTAGGTCATAAATGTAGTGAACTGGGGCGATAAATTAGAAAGTTCAAGGTGGTTTAATTAGCGATAATTAACATGAAGTGAATAAGGGTGGTATAGGAAAAGAAATCAAAGGGTATATATATATATATATATATATATCTTTTTGAAGCTCAAAGGGTTTGTTTTAAGTTTACGAAATTAACCACATGTTTATAGGCATGACCATGTGTAAGTCTCATGACCTCTGCTTAAAATATTAATCTTAAGACAAGAAGATAAGCTCAAGTACTTCCCTAGCATTGGAACCCAAATTAACTAGCTTAAAATACTTGCAACAGGGAGTGCCACCAGTACTCGTGTAAACCTTTTGATTATTACAAGCTGGGGAGAGTAGATTAATTTTATGCTCACAATTAGGGGTCTAATTAAACCATATATAGAGCAGATTTTTTCCAAATACGAGAATGGAAAAGTGAGGTATATATATATATATATAAAACCCTCCTTGTAAAATCATTATTGGACTTCTACGTGCAAAAGTACAGTCCTGCCCATCAGCCCACTTTCTGCTGCATTCATTTCCCACTCGAAGAGTTAATGTACCGTGTTACTGATTCAAGTGCCCTTGACCAGGAAGGGTGCTCCATTTATTGAGAGAGAGAGGGAGAGAGAGGGAGGGAGGGAGGGAGGGAGAGTGGGGGTTTATATGTATCTTCACTTGTTTTGGAAGCGATGATTTCACTTTCATCTTTTAACCTTTCCTTTTCCTCTTCCCTTCTATATCATGGTTATCTCCAGCTTCCTTCCCACCTTCATGCATGAACTAATTCCTTATCTTCCTTCTGCTAACGCTACAACATAAAATCTCCAGGTTCTAAAAGCCATTTTATAGTCCACCAAATACATGGCCTCCACGAATAACTGGTTAGGTTTCTCTCTATCCCCTCAAGAACTTCCATCATCACAGTCTGATCACCACGATCACCCTCAAAACACAGACTCTCGCCTTCGTTTCCACTCAGATGAAATCTCTGGCACCGATGTCTCCGGGGAGAGCTTTGATCTTACTTCTGACTCCACCGCTCCTTCTCTCAACCTCCCTGCCTCTTTTGGTATACTTGAAGCCTTTAGAAACAATCAATCTCAAGGTTCGCAGCACAAAACTTCATTTCTTTAATTTTTCTTTCATTTCACAGCTGAAGTTCTAAAACCCTAACCCTCTTAAAAATCAAAAGAAGAAAAGTAGATGATTTGAAATAAATCGGTTTCTTAAGCATCTTAGAATGGTTTAAAGCTCTCCTTAATTTTTCCTTTTCTTCCCTTATACTTTCTAAGAACTTAAAGTAGGAGCAACAGCAATATTGATCACTTTCTTATATATTTTTCTCCTCTTTTTTTTTCCACTGTGTATTTGTTTGCAGATTGGAATAATATGAAGCGTTCAGGCATCAATGAAGACACCAGCTACAATACCACCTCAGACGTCCCGATATTCATGGGTTCTTCATGCAATAGCCAGAACATTGATCAAAATCAAGAACCTAAGCTTGAGAACTTCCTTGGCGGCCATTCTTTTGGCAATCATGAACACAAACTTAATGTCTGCAGCACCATGTATGGTTCCACTGGACACTATATGTTCCACAACTGTTCCTTGCAACTCCCATCTGAGGATGCATCAAATGAAAGAACAAGCAGTAATGGAGGGGCTGATACTAGCATCAACAATAATAACACCAATAGTTCGATTGGTTTATCTATGATTAAGACTTGGCTAAAGAACCAGCCGGCACCGACACAACAAGACACCAATAATAAGAGCAATGGCGGTGCACAAAGCTTGTCCCTTTCGATGAGTACTGGGTCACAATCAGGTTCTGATTTGCCACTTCTAGCAGTAAATGGAGGAGGAAATAGAACTAGAGGAGAGCAGAGTTCTTCTGATAATAACAAACAACAAAAGACCACACCGAGTCTTGATAGCCAAACCGGTGCCATCGAAGTGGTGCCAAGGAAATCTATTGATACTTTTGGCCAAAGAACTTCTATATACCGTGGTGTAACAAGGTATCTTTTCACAAACCGTTAAATGCTCATTTATACGAGTACTACTCTTACTGGTCATTTTAATTTATTACTCTTTTCTAGGAGATGAACATTGGTAATAATTACTTTAGGGTTTGTATTTTGCAGACATAGATGGACTGGTAGATATGAAGCTCATCTATGGGACAATAGTTGTAGAAGAGAAGGACAAACTCGCAAGGGAAGGCAAGGTATGGGGTCCTTCATTCATTAATCTACTTGAATTTGTAGATTCTATGGAATTAAAAAATGATTTCTTTCTTTCTTTCTTTTCATTTTGAAGAGTATTGATTGATTCATGGGTTTATTTTGCACTAACTTATGTTGCCTTTTCTTGGATGTTTACATATCTTGATGTGTGGGGCTTGCCGAATCTTATTTCAGTTTATTTGGGTAAGAACGACTTTTTTTGTTCTTTGGTTTTTTGAAGAACAACATTTTTTTTTCTTGACGATTCTAATTATTTTCATCTCTTATTTCTACTAGGTGGTTATGACAAAGAAGATAAGGCAGCTAGAGCTTATGATTTAGCAGCATTGAAATACTGGGGCACTACCACCACAACAAATTTTCCAGTGAGTTTCTACTTTCCTTCATTTAAATTCTAAGGGAGTGTTGTCCCAAAAAAATTCTAGCGAGTTTCTCCTTTTTTTTCCAGTGAGTTTCTACTTTCCTTCATTTAAATTCTAAGAGAGTGTTGCACCAAAAATATTTCTAAGGAAATGAGAATAACATGTTTTGAATTCAATTCAAAGTTCTTAAGAATTGAATTTTAAATGTAATTCAATATCTACAGATCCTACAAAAATAAATGAAATGTCAATTCCTCTTCGTAATTTCAAAACTTAAGAAATTTAATGTTAAAATTAACTTTTATAAAATACTCATTTCCCCATTTTTTTTTTATAAGCCTTGAAGAAATAGAATAAAAGTAGTGAGGGTAATATGAAAAATAAAATGAATTGAATTTTATCTCTTTAAATAATATGAATTCTATTTATTTATTAATTAAATTAAAATCAAATACTACAATTGAATTCAATTATAATAAAAAAAAATATTGTCATTCGCATTGAAACACTAGTGGAAGTGTACTGCAAGTTTGGATTATCGTATTAATTAATTAAGCTCCACGATCGTTAACGTTATTTTCCTCCCTGAAAGTATCCTTATAACAAGGATGTGTGTCCTATTATTGAACATGTAGGGCACTTTTCAATGTATTTTGCCGATGTTTATGGATTGTGTTACCGTTGTTAAGAAATTTTATCTTGTAAATAAATCTGCAGATGAGCAACTACGAAAAAGAGATAGAAGAAATGAAGCACATGACTAGGCAGGAGCATGTTGCGTCTCTTCGAAGGTATTTCACAAATGCAGCTTGTTTGTTTTTCTGATGAAACAATTATTTTCATGAAATTCCCATAATGGAGTACATATATATATTTGCTCGTTGCAGGAAAAGTAGTGGGTTTTCTCGGGGGGCTTCCATTTATCGAGGTGTAACTAGGTATGGATTTCTTTAGTTTATTATTTATTCCATTTTCCTAGAAACTTCATTCGCCTAAATCTTTAGTTTAAGAGATAATAAGTTGCGTGAGGGATGTTAATGAACTTGATTTCTTGATTAACTTGGTAATTTTATTTGTCATAACAGACATCATCAACATGGAAGATGGCAAGCAAGGATTGGCAGAGTTGCAGGGAACAAAGACCTTTACTTGGGAACTTTCAGTAAGTTCATTTTCGTTCGATTTCACTTCATGCACTACTTAATTTGAGTTTCGTTAGATATTTGCCCTCTAGCTATCCTACAAATTAATTTACTCGTGTTATAAATTTGTGGGTCTTGTGGACTTTCTTCCAAGCATAATTAAATGTATCTATTTGCCAATTAATCGCATCTCCTGATTCCTGCAATTTATTATGCATTTCATCCATAGGCACCCAAGAAGAAGCAGCAGAGGCCTATGACATTGCAGCCATAAAATTCCGTGGACTGAATGCGGTGACCAACTTCGACATGAACAGATATGATGTTAACAGCATAATGGAGAGCAGCACATTGCCAATTGGGGGTGCGGCTAAGCGGTTGAAAGAGGCGGAGCATGCTGAAATTACAACGCGTGTGCAAAGAACAGATGATCATGACAGCACGAGTTCACAACTCACCGATGGGATTAGCAACTATGGTACTGCTGCACACCATGGCTGGCCTACTATTGCATTTCAACAAGCTCAGGCTTTTACCATGCACTATCCCTATGGCCAGAGGCTTTGGTGCAAGCAAGAACAGGACTCTGACAATCATAGCTTTCAAGAGCTTCATCAATTACAATTGGGAAACACCCAAAATTTCCTTCAGCCTTCGGTTCTACATAACGTCATGAGCATGGAATCGTCTTCAATGGAACACAGCTCTGGCTCTGATTCTGTTATGTATAGCAGTGGAGGCCACGATGGTACCGGTACTGGAACCAACGGAAGCTATCAGGGAATTGGCTATGGAAGCAATACTGGGTATGCCATCCCAATGGCTACAGTTATAGCTAATGATGTAAACACCCAAGATCAAGGAAATGGTTATGGAGATGGAGAGGTGAAGGCTCTTGGCTATGAAAATATGTTTTCCTCGTCGGATCCTTATCATGCTAGAAATTTGTACTATCTTTCGCAGCAATCATCTGCCGGTGTGATCAAGGCTAGTGCATATGATCAGGGTTCAACATGTAACAATTGGTTGCCAACAGCAGTTCCTACTATTGCAGCGAGGTCTAACAATATGGCTGTTTGCCATGGAGCTCCAACTTTCACAGTATGGAACGAGAGTACATAATGATTGTGGGATTGACCAATGGATGAAGAATATATAGGTGGGTATGGGAAAGTCAAAGCATGTATACATTGACTGATTTAGTAGTGATTTTTATTTTTCAGGATCCTTTCTTCCTTCTTTATCCACTAATTGAAGCAAGGAAGAGTGGCACCTTTTTTTCCCTCCTAACTTCGAAGCCTGCAAATTTTATAATTAAAGGGTCTAACAACCGAAGTTCAGCAATAGCACGTAAGAGCTCGAATTCTCACTTGCTATGAATTTTGGGGAACTTCAGGTTAGTATAGATCCTCGGATAGATTTTTATTTCCTAACACCAGACTTTGTAATTTTCAATAACTTAGTTATTATACAGAGAATGGCATTTTCTTGTGTTCTTTCTCTTTTCTGGAGAGCTTACGAGTATTATATGCTTTGTCCACCCATCCCAAGATTTGAACCTAAGACCTTTATGTTTTTTTCTCCCTGTTCAATGGAAAAGTTACACACTTCCCTGAAATTTTAACCAAATTGAACTCAAATTCTTTTAGTTTATTCAGGCAAAAATATAACTATACTGTTATCCTGTAAGCATTGGAAATGCATCAGACTACTTTAAAGTCTAAACATCCACGAGACTAAGAGTTCCAGAAATCCCTGGAAATGTGAAATTAGACTTTTAGCTTTCAGTTTATGCACTGCAGGCTCAAGGCTCTTCTGATGGTGCAAAATATCAGGCATTCCGTACAGTTTCCTATATACATATATACTAGTCATGCTGGTTTGCAAGTTTTAGAAGTCCGTGACTGAAAATAGGTTTCATTAAGATCCCAAAAACTACTTGAACATGGTGGCAATTCCATCTTGGAGCTCTTATTTGTCTTGGGTTTTGTTGTTGATGGCGGCTGCTTACCTTTGGGCTTCGTGTTGGGCTACCTAAGTTAGTCCATTTATTTGATTGGTCCAAGCTCATGCCTTTTATTTGATCATCATATGGTAAGTAGGTTTATACATCATCACATTTAAGAAAGTATCTCTTGTCAGTTTGCTTCACATGTTCTGGTTTACTTATTGAGCAGCAGTCACCATGGATGCTGCTATATTTGACAAGATTTAACTATGATTTGGCCAGATGGCCAGATAGCAGTCTCCGGGATGGTCACGAGTAACGAATCTAGTTTTGATTTTTTTTTTAATATTTAAAATAACATTGTTTCAGTGAGACGAAAATTTTTGAATTTTTACATTTGAACCGAACGAACTCAAAAGCTGATACACTAATCTTTGAAAATTAACAGTAAGGAACGAGCTGGTTAAGCAGGTCAAGAATCTTCCTTTTTCACGAAAAGCACGACGTTAATTAACACCTGTAGTGCATGCACAAGAGGTGTGGACCACACTTACCTTTGTACCGATTGAAAAAGTTGAAATCATCATAACTTAACGTATAGAAGAAGAACGCAGATTTCTGAGTGCCCTTTCTTCTCTATTATATAGCTCTTTATTTTCAGCAATCTTCTTACCAAATACCATGATGTTGCGTCCACATGCTCCTTTGCGAAGTAATCACCTGTGTTTATCAGATTCCGAAACAGAATCCGATGATCTGAACGAGCATCTCAAGGTCCACGATAGGAAAAAGAACAGCACAGGAGTTTACGATGGAAAGGAAAACTGTATGTACGAGAAAAATAAGAAGAGAGACACTGTTAATGAAGATCATATGAAATCGCTCATGGATGAATCAGGTCAAAACATACTAAATTCAATTAATTCACCTTTTTGTCTTTCCTCTCTGTTCAAAACACTTTCTTAGTTTGCATCATTTCTTATCTTGGATTCAATAAGTTATAAATTCAATAGGCGTAAGATTCAGGTTATATATATATATATATATTTGTTTATTAGTACGATATCTTAATTGTTGCATCCAGTGGCAAATCACCGCATCATCAAACATATTCATATTCAAGGTCTCTCTTTTTTTAGTAGATTAGACCTTTTCTTCTCCTTCTTAGATCATAAATCTCTTTTTTAGCCGTGCAGCATGAACACTGAAACTTTTTTTACCCTTAACATTATTGAACAATTTCAATACCAGTAGTCCTAATCTTTTTTTTTTTTTGGTGCGGATTTTTATTCACGCCACGTTTGCTGCTAACTATTTTACACAGGATGCGTGTGATTTAGCTTTTTCTGATAAGACATTTCTAATTATACGGAGAGTGACATAACAGCAAGTGTTACTTTATAATGCAGATATAATGATGAGAAAGGCAGAGATATACCAGGAATACATGAAACAGATCCCTATTCCATCATCAACTTGTGGGTTGCCAATTTCCTACATGACCTGGCAAGAATTAGCCAGAACTATTAAGCAAGTGTATGGTCAGCCATTGCATTACCTCACGAACAAGCTTTTGAAACAGTGGGATCAATTAAGAATTGGAACAAAGGATGAAAGTAAGCCATTGGACAATATTATTGATCCCAATAGAGCTGTAGCTACAATTTGGGGCATGGAAGAATTCCATAGACAATGCTCTTCTCATCAGCATTTGGCTAGACTGTGGCTTTCAGACCCACTGCAGCATGATTCTCTTGACAAAACTGTCCCACACTGAATTGAAATTCAGCTAAAATAATAAAATCGTCTTCTAGAACATGGGCTATGTTGTTTTACTTCTTGCTTTAATAAAATCGGTTGTCTTGATTAATTTAGTCATCTCCCGATGGCAATTGGAATTCATGTTCTGTTAGCATTCGACTTTGAAATCACAGCACTACTATGTTCAGTTTATACCCTTCTGAAAAGAAAATTAGGACCCCGAAAGGCCTTGGCAAATCATGACTTGCCCCGCTTTCTGCAGGCTTCGGCAACGCGGTATTTTGGAGATTGTCATGGTCATTTGCATTTTTTTATTGGGTTAAATGGACGGGCTATTCTCTTCTTAGAACAATATATACAAGATGGAGATCTGAGACTGCTAGCTAGAAGTGGTTCCTCAAATAAATTCTTGACTTGGATGTTCTCTTACCTGCATTTCTCTTTTTTTTTTTATTAATGTAATATTTCGGTTAATTTACATGTACTTTAATTAATTTTACAGGTCTTAAAATTAATAATTATATAAGTTTTCGGTGGTTCTGAGAGTTGTGGGATTCAAACCGGTAATTTTTAAGAAGCAAATCCTGACTATTTTAACTATATTTATTAAGATGATTAGTGATGTAATAACATTTTTTACTTTTACCTGAATACTCTTTTTTTAAATAAAAAAAAGTAGCCAAAGATTTGTATATGGTTCGGTGCGCAGGACATCGATTTTCCACTTCAATTTTCTACTCCGTTTTCGCGTGGCTATAAAGGACTAAACAGTATAAAATGTAAAATGTCTAATTTACCCCTGTACATTCTCCTGTATATCTAGGCTTACAAGACTTTTGCTTTTAATTTTCACAACACTACACATATTTTATATAAAAAATACCTTTTATTTTAAATAAGATAAAATAGGTCATCTATCATTATATTTCAAGATTGTTCCTAATTGTATTTATTATGTCCTAATTGAAAATCATGTGTAATTCACTTGACTTTTTTTTTAAATTAATTTAGATGATATATCAAAATTCACTTGAGGAAATTTTAATCATGAGTTAATTAAATTAACAACAATATTTTAGAAAATCATCCTATTATATATACAGAAAAATAAATCATTTCTCCCAAATAATATTATCTTTCCACATTATAAAGTCTCAAACAATTTCCAAAATTCCCTAGCATGAACTACAAGAATTTGGGCAGAACTTTCTTCTCTACGTATTTAGTAAGATACTGGTAGGTTGATTGGCCGGGATGAACAGCATCCCAAAACAAGTAGCGAGAAGGATGTCGACATGTCGGAGTCGTTGGATTGCACAGGGGTCCCATCTCCACAAATCCAGTGCCACAGCAGCCTTTATTTGTTTCCTCAAATCCTGTTATGCAACAAAGACCCTAGCTCTGTTAACCATGCCTCATAAAAATTCATTAATAATGGTGCTCTAAGATCTCCACAAATCTATTTCTGGGGCGGGCGCATAAGCTTACCATATTTTTGTGGATGGTGGATCATGTCCATCAGTGGCTCATATATGTCCGCGTATGCTATTTTGCTTCCTGAAAGCTTTGCCTGTACTAGGGGCAGCATGCTGGCAAGCTTTTGGTTATAAGACACAGAGTATAAATTTTGATTGTGCAAACATCTTCGGCGAGAAGGGGGCTGCTGTTTGGTGGTCATTTGAATGGGAAGGCAACCGATTGGAGGAAGGCCGGCTACAATCATGGATCGGCAACCAAGATCATACAGTTGCTGCAAGTCCACGGATAGTTTGATAACTTGATCTCAGTGATAACAATTCTAACCAAATTTTTCAATCAGAGAGAGAGAGAGGTGTGCTTACTTTGGTAAAAAACTGGACCTTGTTCAGCAAAAAATCTTGGTACCCAGTATCATTCTTGTCCATCCTCAACGTTGATATATCATTAGTTCCAGTACTGATAACAACCAATGCAGCACCGATTATCTTCTTAGCCTTTTGTTCTCCCACAACCCTCCTTAGCCTTGCAGTGTAATCCCTAAACATGTCGATTTGCTTGGGAAATGAGATCACCTGAAACACATCATTTGTTGCATTATCATATCCTGATCCCGATGATGCAAAGCTAACACCCGTAGCAATTTCATGATCTGACAAATCTGGTTTCAAGAATGGAGGGACAGCGTTTTTGATCTTCAGAATAGAGGCTAGAAAATCAGTAATCAGTCTTCCATCTGAGAATCTCCCAGTAGGAGTGTGACCTGGGTAGAGTCTACCATATGGACGAAAATTGGCTTTGAACAATGTATCGATTTCATTGTTGTTACCGCTATCTACTGTTGAATCGCCGAAGACGAGAATGGCAGGGAATTTGGAAAAAGATCTCGACCTTGTAGCATTCCCTGTATTGAAAAAGATTGTCAGAATGTAAACTAGTACAACAGAGGGCTTCATGTTTGCCATTGGCGAGCGAATGGAATGAGCGCAGATGGATGCTTCTTCTCTGCACTTGTTCTATCCAAGCCCGTTCTACATTTTCTGCAAGCGAACTAAATTGGCTTTAATTCTGCGGATGCCCTCTTGTAAGTTAGAGAATTCAGGGGACACACACACAGTGTGTGTTATATAACACAAGAGAAAATATGTAAAAATTTTATTTTAAAATTTTATTAGTGAATATTTTTTATTTAAGATTTACTAAAAAACTAATATAAACAAATTAAAAAACCTAAAAATAGAGTAAAAAAAAACCTTAAACAAAGCTGAAAAAATCATGATAAAATTTTAAACTAAATATAAAAAAATATAAATTAACTTGAAAACATATTAATGAGAAGCAAAGTCAGATCAGCCTTCCAAAATAAAAACAACTTCGGTTATGACTTGAGAAACCAACTTTTAAAGCAGTGTAAATGAGTCCATCGGCAAAACAGGCAGAACTATAAATGATCCATCGGTCGGCGTATTTATGTATAAAACTATAAAAATTACCTGCCGGAAAATGATGTTACTGTATATAATTTGTCGGCCATTAGTTTTTCCGAGAAGATTGGTCGGCATTTAATTCATTAATTTGCCGGAGGAAGACTGGAGATATTGCTTTCCAGTCCTATGGACAGATGGGGGTTGGTTGGGGGCATCAGTACCAATAAATTTACAGATAGATTCATTAATGAAGTGCCTTTTTATTTTTATTTTTATTTTTATTTTTATTTTGAATTATGGTGCTAATATTGCGTGAGAAATACGTTTACCGAAATATCTCATCCAAGTGCGACGTGGATGCAAATATTCTGGGAAGTCAATCATGTGTGTGTGAGTGACTGTTTGGCATAAATTGTTTTAAAATATAATTTTAATGTAGTTATAAAAAAATTAAAAAAATATTTTTTTAATATATTTTTTTTTTTAAAAAAACACCTCTTAAAAACTAACCAAACAACATAAATAACAACACTCTCAAACGGCCACCAATTTTATTTGACCGGAATAGCCTTCCTCATTAGCCTTGTCCTTTATTTTATTTTACTCCTGATTTAATAAATTAATTTTCTCCCCAAAATTTCTTCTCTCTGTCCACCTCAAGGCAGCAACATAAAATTACAGATATGGTAGCACTAATCTGATAAAAAAAAAATAGGATTGAAAAAAAAAGACTTTTAAAATTACCCCCCACGCACACACATATACACAAAATAAAATCGGTTTGAAAACCACAAATACAAATATTTGCTGTTATGATTATTGAGCCCTCAAAATTACGTACAATCCACAACCAACAAAC
>Ga0307515_10012831_pt1 | contig 15723 bp, 4 predicted proteins | sample 17_EM_MG_FD_194513 | JGI IMG/M metagenome (GOLD analysis project Ga0307515, IMG submission 194513) | Populus trichocarpa ectomycorrhiza microbial communities from riparian zone in the Pacific Northwest, United States - 17_EM | ecosystem: Host-associated > Plants > Roots > Unclassified | place... | reverse complement strand
ATTTGTATAAAAGTGTTTAATTAAAAATGCATCAAAATGATTTTTTTTTCATATTTTTTTTATTTTTTTACATCAACACATCAAAGTCATCAAAAAGCACCTAAAAAAGCAACACTTTGATGCCTTTTCAAAGAAAGTTGTTTGAAAATGACTTTGAAAAGTAAGTTAAATGGCAAAGGGTATTTTTCATATTCTATAGTTTCTTATGCTATGCACAATAATTATATTCTTTTTTTATGCCTTCGATTTTAAGTATTTTTCCTTTCTAGCACAATTGGCCAAATGTTTAGGCAAAATTGCATAGAGGAGAAAAAATTTAGGAAAATAGCAAAATTTAAATGTAATGTTTGTCCAACCATCTCAAGTATAGTGCAACGAGTAGAACTAACGAGATATATAATAATGAGCAAGTCCATCATCTTTGAGCTTATGAAGATCTGCAAAGACTTCTTGACCATCTCGTTGCCAGCCTAATATTCAACAAATACAATTATTCATCCATAAATAAAACACATTTAACATCACATATTAACTACAAAAAGTATCAAATACTTATGGAATTTTGAATTTGTTGTCCATGTGGCCTATACTCCATTTCCTCGCATAGAGGAACTGACGTCAAGTCTGGTGTGATTATTTGGCGTGTTATACCCAAATGCCAGTCCATGTATTAATCTTTTGAAATAATAGGATACACCTCCCTAAATATCTCATCTCTCTGTGCATCTCATTACGCTATGTAGTAGATATGGTGGGTCATCTAATTATAATTATTGTGCCTACCCCGATGACTAATGGCATGCAGTGCGTCACTTGTATCTATTTTAGCCAAGTTGTGTTGTCGCCAATTGAACTATCGTATTACATGATTAGGGAAAAACAACTCAACTAGCTTAAAAAAGATGATTATGACCATTGTTGTCCATAAGTCCCTTCCTAGTTTGCAAATAGGAGAAGCAACTAATAGATAAATAGTCATCTTCCAAATAATGATTCCATTTAACCTATTCGAGCACCATCAATAATGCAATTAACTATACACATTTTTGACATGATAAATAATTAAACCAATAAGTTTAGTTATGAACTAATAATCTTCATACCTGATAATGTTGTTTTTACATTACTCGCTATGATAAAATAACAAATCATGTGTTAGATTATTTTCAAAGTACCTCCTTCCACATCACCTAACTTTTAAAACCAATAAGCTAATTAAATATGTTAAATAAAATAATTTTTAATTTAAAGATACAATTATAATCAACATATTACATGTTTTCTAATGGGATTTATAGGTCCACTCCTAAAATCTGAACAAACATATCAAGTTTTGGACTAGTATAGGGACGCTCTAATTAGGAATGCTCTCATGCCCATAGCTGTATGACCAAAAAATACAAGCAATTAGTAAGCAACTCAAACCTTATATGTTATAATAATAATAAAAAGACAATGTTCATTATAAAACCTATAAAAGCAGCAAATATCCCACAACTTGCTTGGATCATTTCATGCTTGTAATACATAGGTGCTTGTACAAACATACAAGAATGCTTGACCCCCAACTATACCATGAAATAGAGTTAAAGTCCTCTAGCAACTGTATATAGAATAATGGAGCATGCATTCGCTAAGATCCATGAATAGTATGTTGTCAAACATATGAAGTATATACACTCTAGCATACATGCGCATCATAACATATTTTTATTACAATTATTAATACAGTAAATATATATACTGTACAATTACTTCACATTAACATACCATCGCAAGATCTTTTTGTCATACTCATGAAGTAATAAAGAAAAATTATGTTCAAGCCATTTCATCTTCAAAGAGTGCCCCTTAAACATGTTATAAGGGGGACGCTTATTCAAATGTATGCTTGCATAAAGTGACCTTATCCTGAATCTCTACGGCAGTAACTGCTCACCCATATATAGGCAAGCTAAGTAGAACAACAATGTCCTGCAATGTAGGCATCATCTCACTTACTCAAAGATGGAAGGAGTGAGTCTCATGTGTCCATCGCTTAATAAGTGCTCTAAGCAATCCATGATCCAACTTAATATGTTGTAGGCATGTAACAAAATAAAAAGTTGTCTGCACGATAAGCAAGATCACAGGATCTGGAAGCTTCATTGACTTTGGAATTGGCAATATATCTTACCATCATCCTTAAAAAAAAAAAACTTACCAACATGAATTATTTGTCGAGTGATTTTGAGCTTATAATTAGCATGGTATTTACAATATCTTATAATATATAAAAAACAACTCACAATTTTAATCCATATGTCCTTCAATCAATGCATATCTTGAACTGTAGAATGAAAAATTCAATAGGATTGGGAGGCATATAATACGGATCTCCATCACCTTATGTATGCACTTCTTGTGAACTAGATGCATTAGCACCACGAATACATAAATGGCCTTTATATACAGATGAAGTAGATCCCCGTGTAGATGACATCATATCCAATTATACCTATAACACATATATTATATCAGATCAACATAATATAATACAAGATTTAACTTTAAACATAACATCTCATTATATAATAACAAATAACATACAATGTTAACTTGTAATAATTAGATACATATGTTGTCTATACTCACAAGCTTTCTTATTATGCCCTGTCTGACCGAGTATGCCACATCTATTTTAGAAATTTCCCTCCCTTGCATCCATCACATTATGCAATCGAGTGGACTTTTTGCAACCCCAACCAGTTTTACATCTAGAAGGGTTTGGTTTTACTCGAGAACCAGTATATTCACTACAATTTAATTTGTCAAGTAAAGGATGGAATGAGTCTCAAATGCCTTTCTATACAACTGAACATTATAATACGGATCAATGAATTGGATAAAATCAATATGATTTTTGCACAACATGTAAGAATGTGTGAACAAGGCTAATGAAAACTATGTCATTTACAACATGTGCATATCTCTTCAACCAACTTAACCCAATCATTGATTTTCTTTTTAGCCACCTAGTTTATAGGTGTGTATCTTAAAAGTGTCATCATCAATGTTGAACAATCATGCAGTTTGATCTCTCAAGATCTATCCATGTTTAAGTCCAATTCGAGTTGTACATGCCTCTAGTGATACTATTGTTTACTATATATATAATGAAGAAAGTATTGTGTTGTTGAATACAACTAGAGATATGTCATTTACAAATATTATATGTGTGTGTGTGTGTGTGTGTGTGTGTTTTGTTGAATACAACTAGAGATATGTCATTTACAAATATTATATGTGTGTGTGTGTGTGTGTGTTGTTGAATACAACTATAGATATTTGTAAATGACATATCTCTAGTTGTATTCAACAAAACACACACACACACACACACACATATATAATATTTGTAAAACACAATACTTCCGTCATTATAAGTGATGCTATTGTTCATATTAGGAACAATAATACCACCATAATGACATAAAATAAACAAGTTGGAAGATATGTTTAGTAAAAGAAGAATATCAATTTCAATCAATTGCATGAAAACATGCTTAATCACATCAATTAAAACTTAAATTATCTCAATTCAAACAAAAACTTAAATTACAACAATTTATCCGAAAACTCAATGCAAATCTAATTGCTATGATTTTTGACCTAATAGTATGAAAACATAACTAATTGCATCAATTAAAACTTAAATTATCTCAATTCAAGATAAATTCTCAATTATAGCAATTTATCCCAAAACTCAACGCGAACCCTAATTGTTAGATTCTGACCTTCATAACATCAATTGCATGAAAGCATACCTAATTGCATCAATTAAAACTTAAATCATCTCAATTTAAGCAAAATCCCCAATAATAACAATTTATCCCAAAACTATATTCAAACCTCAAAATTCAACACAAACCCTAATTGCTATGATTTTGACCTTCATAATAGCAATTGCATCAATTAAAACTTAAATTATCTCAATTCAAGTAAAATCCTCGATTATAGTAATTTATCTCAAAACTCAACGCAAACCCTAATTGTTATGATTTCCACATTCATAACATCAATAGCATGAAAACATATCTAGTTGCATCAATTCAGACTTAAATTATCTGAATTCAAGCAAAATCCCTAATTATAGTAATTTATCCCAAAACTCAACGCAAACTCTAATTGCTATGATTTTAACCTTCATAATATCAATTGCATGAAAATATACATAATTGTATTAATTAAAACCTAAATTATCTTAGTTCAAACAAAGTCTCCAATTACGATAATTTATCTTGAAATTCAACGCAAACCCTAATTGTTTTAATTTGCAAACCTTAATTTATCTATTCTGACCTAATTGATATCATAAATCACATCAATTGCGTAAAAACATATCTAATTACTCTAAATTATCTTAATTCCAACCAAATACCCAGTTATCAAACACCACATAAACAATAATAAATCAAAACTAAAAATCTCACAATTTAACAATGAAATTCATATAATTAAGAGAAATGTAGTGTTTTTACCTTGATGGAAACTAAAGGGGGAGATTGGGCTCGTGTTTTTTTTTATTTAAAAAAAACACTACAAAGATGCATGGATACGAAAGGGATCTGATTTTGGTGTCTCGGTGAAGAATAAATAGTTGTTTTTGATGAATTGGGGGTGGAGAAACTCTTTTTTTTTATTTTTTTATAGAGATGTAAGGCGACTATTAGAGGAAGAAGAAGAAAAGGCTAGGTTTTGTACTAATTGAACACATGATTCTGAATTGCAATTTTGTTATGTAACCGTGATTAGGGATCACTAGTTTTATTTAAACTATATTATTTTTAAAATACTTTTTCAACCAATATTATTTTGCTACATTTTTACTTTCAAAACAATTCTTTGATTTTATTTTAGTGAACCACAATGGTCTATTTTTCATGTGAAAAGGTTCAGGCTAAAACAAAGACATGGTTTAACGGGGCTCACCTGTTGGCATTCATTCGTCTTTATACCGAAGTCATCATGTGAAGGATTGAGGCTGGTGAAGAGAAAAGGTAAAACCCAAAAAGGGATCATTGCTGTGTTTACGATCTATAATTGGTATGGTAAATAAGGTTAGACCATAACAATTAACTAGCAGCGGTGATGGTGCTTTGTTCTATGGTGAAGGTGGTCACTTCGGGGGTGGTTTCAACGTTTCCTCACAACATGAACCCCTGGTGCAGTCGCATTACGAGTGTTGTCTACTAAACCAGATATTCTGGTTTTTCCTTCGTTTGCTTCAAGATTATCGCGAAGAATCACATGGAAACTTCCCAAGTGCACAACTGCTTCTCACTTGCAAGTTGCAACAATACCTGTATCAGCTGCAAGATGAAAACTACCTTTCATCTGGCCAAAGACAAAGGTTCCTGAGAAGCTTCGCCTGGCACTCAGAAGCTGATAGATTTTAAACATTTAAATGATTTAGCAGCCCAATTACCGATGGAAGAAATTTGCAGGTCTGATCATCCTGGACCATTGCAGTTAGATCAACCACGCTGCTGTGAACATTTCATGTCTAGAGGAGCTTTACTACTAAGGGAAAACCAGACCCTCAAGTTCTGATACAGAATCCACATATAGTTGCGTAAATTAAGACAAGTCAGCATATCAAATGTCTGTATCCAATTACAATATAATTCATAAGAGCTGAAAATTTATTACAGGAATTGCCGAGGAACAAATAGTTCTACAGCTTGCAGAAGAGGAAAAGGAAACCCCATCAGCCAAAATTGAATCCTTCACAGTTCTTACCCTAGTAGATTTAATTTTGTTTAGTATAAAACTCGTTCCTTTTCTTTTAAGAAACTATATTAAAAGAGAAAATTATATAAAAAACAAAAGGTAAAGCTCCTAATAAAGCCAAAATTTTCTATTTCTGACTCTACAACAATGCGATCCTAGGTCAACTGTTTAAGAACATCGAAGATCACATAAATATCAATAATAAAAAAGTAGCAGATTTCAACTAATGACACAATCTTGGTAATACGGGTGGCTCTGATTTATGTACCTTTCCCAAAGAGGCTTGTATCTGCCAATGGCCAATTTCAACCATGGTTTCATGTTCCCGTTAAAGTGAATAACTGCAGCACTGTCAATCAGCCTGTCATCAATGTTCATGTCATATCCCAATCCTAACACATGCCATCTCCGATCAAGTGTCTCGGTCAGTCCATAAAATGCTAGAAGGGCAGGGGGGAGTGTTCCCAGTTTCCACAGCATCTGATCACCATTCTGTTCCTGCCAGTAATGATACCGCGCAGTCACATTTTCCTTCCTCCATGCAATCAAATCAAAAACGTTCATTCCAAATGCCCAACCACATGCCTGCGGGTCGAATTTTGAGCTGATGACTGGGTTAGAGAAATTGATATACTTGTAATATCGATGAAATGCTTCAAGACAGGTTTCCACAGCTCCATTTACATTCCCATGCAAATCCAAAGAAAACAACCGGGTCAGATCCTTCTGGACAACAACATCATCATCAAGGAAGACAACCTTTTCCAAAAGTGGATAGACCTCAGGGATGTAAAACCGGAGGTGATTGAGCAAAGACATGTGCTTAGGGTTCCGCAGTTTTGGCTCAACCTTCATATCTTGATATGCCCCAAAGTAGTAGGCCCTTGAATCTTGATCAAGGAGCCGTTTGATAACAGGAGCATAAGAAGCATTCAACCAGGTAAACTCCTCTATATTCTGCACTTCTACAGTGGCCCCTTTGAAGTCATTAGTTAGAAACCAAACCTGCATGGATCCATAGCTAATTCCATTCGTCACTATGTGGAAGACAAGCTGTTTTGGATGGTCAGCATTGGAGATTGTGGAGTTGACCACCACAGAAGTGGCAAGCACATTGTCTGAAAATATGCAGAAATGGTTGAGATTATTGTCGATAACTCGAGGGGAATTTCTCTTCTCCTCCACATGGTTTTGGAGGGGGAGCTGCTTAAGCCAGTCATTTGTGAGCTTTACTTTCAGGCAGTGAAGACTCTTGGGCAAAGCCTCAGCCACCAACTGACCAAAGAGTGTGCTTTGAACTGTTGCTGCATTTGTTCGCTCTTCTAGAGCTTGGATATGAGATTTCATTGTCATCATGGTGGTTGAAATATCATAATGAGCGTCTTGTGCCTTGAAAATGAGATATGATAAGCTACTGATTATCGGCTCAGCTTCTTCTACTGTTATGGACTCCCCTCTCTTGGCAGCTTTAGAAAGCAAAAGTTGGCAACTCCTAATCTTATTACTCAGTTCCCAAGCAAGATGAAGATTATTGTGCTCCTTTGCTATAATGACATAAGCCTTGGCAAGTGTCATTTGTTCTGCCAACTGTCGTGAAAATGAACTGGCACTTAATATTTCCTTGGTGAAATTTAAACCCTCATGGTTTAGAGGCTCTTTTGTCGCATTTTCACCCTGGACAAGAAACATCAATATTCAGTAAGTTGATAAATGTTAAATAGAGCAATGCCTGTGATTACTGACATATGACTTGAAGTGTCAATGTATTGTGATAATGTGTGCAATTTACGTTTTGTTGCAAACTTCTGTTTATCTGTCTATAATTGATCATTTAGAGACCACTGTTTTCCATCCAAAAATAAAGGATACATTATGAACACCTTAGAAAAAACAAATTCTGGTCATAAGGTGATAAATTGATGCCCACAGATTAACCAGATGCCTAAAAGACATATTCTCAATACTACAGGATTAGCTGTTTAGGCCAAGGTCAACCTTACGCTAAGATGGAGTGAAAATGAAAATAAGGCAATTCCATGACTTGTTAAGAAACATAACATTTGTAGCCTCTTTTGATTTCAGGCAATTCATGTTTACCAAAACAGAAACTATTAAAATATATGCCCAGCATTCTCAAAAGAATTATCTGGCAGCACTGTCTATAAAACCTATGGATGTGCTGTAAGATTAAGATTTTAAAATAATCAATTGACTAATGACTCTTCTCATAACATCTGGTCCCCATGGCACGATGAAGGGAAAAAAAGGCTTTACTTAGTAAAGTGCAGGACTTCAAGATGAAAGGGCACAAAACTAAAAGTTGACGCATTTAATCATTGAAATTTAAGCCCTGGGGCATCTACTTCCAGCATTTAAAGTATCAGAAAGACATTTCCACCATTTACAGTATTCTTCAGTATGTGAGGAAAAGGAAATGAAAAGATCCAGGACTAGATTACTTGCATAGCATGATAATCATAAAGCAATTTAGGGGAAAAAAGATACCATTAGCTTCAGTTGTGCAACAAAGTGTAGTGTAAATGCTCAGATTTGAGGGCACAAAAGAAAAGGGATAAAGAACCAATGCCACATGTTGTCTTGAAACTCTCAGCATAACTCACCCAGTCATGTAATTTATTAATCAACAAGAAAAGATTAAAAAAAGGGAATTTCCATGGACTCCATCTTTAATGAGCTGGGTTTATAAGAAAATTACACATCTTGTGATTAAGCATCCACGAGCCTTTCATGTTGATCCCTATGTAATGGTTGAAGAACTTCTGTTGGAAAAAGACCCCCTATCGCTGGTTCCCAATAACAGATTTTAGCTCGTTATGTGAGATTAATATGTTATTTCCCCATAAACCACTTTGTTACAAAATGCTTAATTGTAGTGTTGTCACCACATAGCAAGAAGGTCATTTATGATATAAGCAGGTTCTCAAACAAGAGAGCATATAGAACCACTTTTAGTGAAACAATTGTTATCACAGTAGTAGATATGGCAAGATGGCATGTCTAAATTCATCAAATATATAAATGAATTTTAGTTGTTTCTTTACTCCATGACAACAACCTTGACATTATTATATGAGAAGCATCTGTAGCTGATATGAAAAATGGAAAAGAAAATTGCTTCTTCTATCAGCACATACTTCTACAGGAAAAGTGTAAAATTTTCCAAAAACTTTGCAACAGTTAATTTGAAACCTAACAGCAGGATACAGGAGCTATGACAGACGAATAAGTTTTTGGTAACGCTTGTTAGGAAAAGTAGGTAAACCAAGTAATGTAATAATCTATGTTTACTCCAATTATCTTCAATCTACCATAAGAATCTCTAAACAGCAGAATGTGATTATTAGAAACAGTAAACTACAAGGGTCCACATCCTTTTGCAAAGGAATACAAAGGTAATTGTGAACATTATTATCCAAGAAGTTTTCATGAGATCCTCACTCCTTTCTCTTTGGAAAATACCAAACACATGGCTGCTTCATGTTTTCCTAAATAAGACTGTTAAGCACCTGTTAACTACCATCAGAACACCTCAACGCAACACTCCAAAATTCTATAGAAGTAAAACCAGCTATATACTTGGCAACAGCCACCCAGATCCAGCTAAGTGTATGACAAATAGGCCTAGTGAGCAGCGGGAATGAAAATCACATATATAAGCTCATGAGCGTACTGTGTGCCACTCGTCTTGGTGTCTAACTTCTGAGTAAAGTGCAAACCACAGAAATGATGAGAACATCTATGTCTGAAAAAATAATCATCATTTTGAGTAGAAATGGCATAAAATTTCACCACCATTATGCAGCTAACGGTAGCCTACAGATGAGTTCTGAAATTAATCCATATCATTTTTTTAACAGAACTCTTGCATCAAAACACTGAAAGTTTACTAATTAATAATAACAAAAGAAAGACTCATTTTATCCCTACAAAAGTCATTTAACACAAATAATAATAATAATAATAGTTAGGGGCAGTCAATGAATCCATTTAGTAATTGTAACTCACACTGAATCACATTATTCAAAGTTCGATATGATTGAAACAACAATTTTTATCAATCAGTTACAGTTATTAAAGCTTCTGGATCCATAGGGTGTCGACAAAAACGACTGAATTTATCAAAACGAAACACAATTAAAAATCAAACTGATAGAAACATACAAGATCATATAGACATATGGAAGGGGTAAAGAAAAAGGGATTCTTATTATGGAAGTAAATCTTACCATCATTGGCTGCTTGACCTGATCTTCATGGTGATTGTGGTGAAACACAAACAATACCAATCCTGCAATCACGAACATCCCGAGAAGCGCCAAGATCCACTGCGATAACCTCCTTCTAACTGGGCGCCGGTACTCTGCCGGTCGCCTCCTCATCTTTCTTCACGATTCACCACCAAAAAGAATCAAGATTTTATAAATACACCCATCACCCACGATTGAAAATACATGCAATGAAAGGAAAAGAATGATTGTGATCTGGCTTTTACTTTTACTGTTTTGTGTGTGTGTGTGTGTAAATAGGAAAAGGATAAGAGAGAGGAGATTTTCAACTGTCTGCTCCTTTTATACTTATATTTGAAATGAAACGAGGGGCTGCCTGGCTGTGGCTGTCTGTCTATGGAGAGAGAGTTATACACCGGGAAAGAAACTAGCAGCAAGGAAATCTTTTTGGCTTTTCTTCTTCTTCTTCTTCTTCTTAAAACAATACACCAAGTGTAAAATACTTACCCCGTCTACGTTACCTGGCGTGGAGTTCCAACCTTGCGATACCATTTACCGAAATTTATCCCATGTCACTTACACATATTTTAAAATCAAATCATATCCTAAATTGAATTCAATTATTTAAGTTTAATTGATATTCTATTAAATTCTTAGGTTTAAAATTAAATATAAAATTATATAATTAAATTTAATTATACTATTTAAAATACATGTGGAAATGAATTGAATTAATAATATTAATATTGTTGCTCTTAATTTAGAAATTATTTCTATTAAAAAAACCGATTTATTTTACAAGAACTCTTATATTTATTTAAAATGAGATAAAATATAAGTATTTTAAAGAAAATATAAATAGACATATTTCATATTACTTAAAAAAAATTCTAATATTTTACTCAAATCAAACTTAAGTAAAATAAATATCAATGCAAATCTCATTACCAAATACAAAAGTTAATGATTAATATAATTTTAACAATATTAATAATTCAAAAAGATACCACAACTCTTAGTTATAATTTTAAATACTACTTTTCAATCTCTACTTATTTTTAATTCATACCAATTCACACATTAATCAACCATCATCCATGCATATTACAAAAGAAAAAAACTCATCATCCACGCATAATTGGTTGAGCTAAACAAAAGAAAAATTGAAATAAATAACTCTTGCAAAAACAAAAACAAAAACAAAATAAAAGAAAGAAAAAAGGAAAAGAAAGATTAATAATATACCTGATGAAGAACAAAAATATCTTGACAAGAATTTATGCTAAGTAGAGAAAGAAATGATAGTATGCTCTAAATGGTTTTTGGAAAAAAAGAAAGAGGCATATTAAAAAGAGCAAAACTAAAGCTTACATTAACATGTGAGTATTTTTGAAATATAAACTCAAAGAAAATTGAGGTGATTTTTTTTTAACATGTTCCTTTTTCAAGATGAATGTTAATTCTTTAAAATTAACATGTACTCTACCGAAATTTCTTGTAACAATCCCGATTTCTGGGATAACACACAACAGGTAACTGGAAAATTTAGGAATTATTTTTTAAATCCATTGAAATTTCTACCGAAAAATCGGTGGAGTCTCCCATATATCAAGAGGTCTCAAGTTATCGACAATACCAGATTTACACTTCTTATATCATTTCACAACTCTATCCAATCATCATGGATCTCAACTAAACTCATCATCATCATCATCAACACAACACATCTTATTCAATAATATTACAAAATTCAAGTTCACAAAAGAAAACAATGCATAATTCAATTGCTACATATTATCATTACATAAACTATATCATGCATATTAATATCATATAATGAAATTCATGTGAAAGATCCAATTTCAACTATAAAATATGCATGGTTAAAATATGTACTTAGAATTACATCATTAGATCAAAGTTATACATCTGAATTTACGGGTCAATACTATATTTTAAGTTTAGGAGATAAGTGTCTTGAATTACAACATAATTACATAGCAAAAGATAGCTAAACTAAGATCACTCCTGATGTGACCTCGATGGACTTGAAAATAACAAATAACATTTACATATAAATATAAAAAGGTAATAACAATAATAATAACAATGATAGGTAATAATTTTCATGGCATTTCTTTTGACGCATAAAATTTAGACATAGATTTCTTTACAATATGCATTTTCCATCTAATATCCTAATCAATTACCGAGAATAATTTCATCTTGGAAATCACAATACGACTAAAATGATTTTGAACACCATCTCTTTATGGATCAATCCTCATTTGATACCAAGATGTTCTTCTCTCAATATCATTAGCTTATCCCGTTCTTTCAAAATAACTAATTAACACTTCTCATCCCATTCTCTAGAAATTAATTGCCGATACTAATGAATATCATTAGTATCATTAGTCTCTCATTACAGGGTTAGACTAATCAATTCCATTCAAGTACTGATATCAATACAATCGATTGATATCATTAACTATTCCTAACCCATAATAGTTAATCAATTCTTATCCACATTTGGTTTACCATCTAAGTTACAGATGTCAAGAACCCTTGATATCATTAGCTTCCTTACCCGGAGTAGCTAATTACACTAGAAATGGTTACCGATACCAATGCGACCCATTGATATCATTAATTATTTCCAATCCGGAATAGTTAATCAATTTATCTTTCTCCCTTAACTGGGAGTAACCATGCTGGTGTTAGTAATCTTTACTAACATCATTAGTCACCCAATTACCCGGGATCGACTATTCAATTAAGGAATGTCGGCACCAATGGAGCCCCATTAATACCATTAGCTATCCAAACTCGGATAAACTAATCAATGCCATCACAACATTTTATTCATATTGATCACGTAGACATAGACTATTAAATTTAAATCATATATATAAATCACAAAGTTCAAATCACTTATATACCTAGCAAATTTTGTCAGCGCACAGAGTCCTTATTGACTCAGAAATGGTCACCGAAATTGCTTTCATAGTTGACACATGGATTTGTCAACGCCCACAGCCACTGTTGACTCTGAAATAGTAAAGGAAAACTACGTCGATGCCGACTCAGAAATCGTCAACGAAACAACTTCCACAGGTGACGCATGAATTTGTAAACGTAGATAGCCCCTGTTGACGCATAAATAGACGAAGAAAATTGAGTCGCTGCCGATTAAAAAAGGGTCAATGAAACAACTTCCATAGGTGACACATGAATTCGTTAGCGCAAACAGCCCCTATTGACTCAGAAATAGTCAAGGAAAACTAAGTCGTTGCCGACTAAAAAATGGTTAATGAAACTACTTCCATAGGTGACACATGAATTCGTCAGCGCACACAGCCCCTGTTCACTCAGAAATCATCAAGGAAAACTGAGTCGCTGCCGACTCAAAAATCGTCAACGAAACAGCTTCCACAGGTGACGCCTGAATTTGTAAGCACACACAGCCCCTCTTGACGCAAAAATGGTCAATGAAACTGCTTCCATAGGTGACGCATGAATTCATTAGTGCATACATCCCTTATTGACTTAGAAATAGTGAAGGAAAACTGAGTCACTGCCGACTAAAAAATAGTCAATGAAACTGATTCCATAGGTGACGCACGAATTCATCAGCACACACAGCCCCTGTTCACTCAGAAATCATCAAAGAAAACTGAGTCATTGCCGACTCAGAAATCGTCAACGAAACTACTTCCACAGGTGACACATGAATTCGTCAGCGCACACAACCACTGTTAACTTAGGAATAATCAAGGAAAACTAAGTCATTGTCGACTCAGAAATCATCCACAAATCTGCGTCCCCAGCTAACGCATGGGTTCGTCAGCGCACACAGCCATTGTTGACTCTGAAATAGTAAAGGAAAATTGCGTCGCTGCTGACTCAGAAATCATCAACGAAACAGCTTCCACATGTGACACATGAATTTGTAAGTGCACACAGCCCCTGTTGACTCAGAAATAGTCAAGGAAACTGCATCCACAAGTGATGCATAGATTCGTCAGCGCACAAGGCCCCTGTTGACTCAGAAATAGTCAAGGAAAACTAAGTAGATGTCGATGCAGAAATCATCAACGAAACTACTTCGACAACTTACACAAGGATTCACCAGCGCACACAACCACTATTGACTCTGAAATAGTATAAGAAAACTGCGTCGCTGTCGACTCAGAAATCATCAATGGAATAGCTTCCACAGGTGACGCATGAATTTGTAAGCGCAAACATCCCCTGTTGACGCAGAAATAGACGAGGAAAACTAAGTCACTGCCGACTAAAAAATGCTCAACAAAACTGCTTCCACAGTTGACGCATGGATTCGTCAGCGCACACAGCCACTAATGACTCTGAAATAGTCAAGGATAACTAAGTTGTTGTCGACTCAACAATTATGAACGAAACAACTTCCATAAGTGATGCATGGATTCGTCAGTGCACACAACCATTGTTGACTTAGAAATTGTCAAGGTAATCTATGTCGTTGGCCACTCAGAAATCGTCACCAAAACTGCTTCCACAGCTGACTCATGGATTCGTCAGCGCACACAGCCTCTGTTGACTCAGAAATAGACAAGGAAAATTGAGTCTATGCCGACGCAAAAATTGTCAACCAAACTACTTCTATGGCTGATGCCTGGATTTGTCTGCCCACACATCGGTTGACACAGAAAGAGTCAAGGAAAACTGAGTCGTTGCTGACTCAAAAATCGTCATCGAAACTGCTTCCAGAGATGACGCATGAATTCGTTAGCGCACACAGCCCCTGTTGGCTCAGAAACAGTCTAGGAAAACTGCGTCATTGCCGACTCAGAAATCGATACCGAAACTGGTTCCAGAGCTGACGCATGGATTCGTCATCGCACACAGCCCATGTTGACTCACAAATAGTCAAGGAAAAAAAAGTTGCTGCCGACTCAGAAATAGTCACCGAAATTGCTTCCACAGGTGACACATTGATTCATCAGCGCACATAGCCCCTGGTGATTCAAAAATAGTCAAGGAAAACTGAGTCATTGCCGACTCAGAAATTGTCAAGGAAACTGCATCCACAGGTGATGCATGGATTTGTCAGTGCACACAGCCCCTGTTGAGTCAGAAATAGTCGAGAAAAACTAAGTCGTTGCTGACTTAAAAATCATCACCGAAATTGCTTCTAGAGCTGACACATGGATTCGTCAGCGCACACAGCCCCTATTGGCTCAGAAATAGTCAAGGAAAACTGAGTCACTACCGACTCAAAATCATCACCGAAACTGCTTCCACATGTGACGTATGGATTCGTTAGCGCACTTAGCCCCTGTTGAGTCAGAAATAGTCAAGGAAAACTGAGTCACTGCCGACTTAGTATTCATCACCGAAACTGTTTTCAGAGCTGACGCATGGATTCGTCAGTACACACAGCCCCTATTGACTTTGAAATAGTCAACAAAAACTGAATAGTTGTCGACTCAGAAAAAGTCATCGAAACTGGTTCCAGAGCTGATGCATGGATTCATCAGCGCTCATAACCCCTGTTGACTCAGAAACAGTCAAGGAAAACCGAGTTGCTGCCGACTCAAAAATCGTTAATGAAATTGCTTCCATAGGTGACGCATGCATTCTTTAGCGCACACAGCCCTTGTTGACTCAGAAATAGTTAATGAAGACTAAGTCATTACCGCCTAAGAAATAGTCACTGAAA
>Ga0307515_10012830_pt1 | contig 15723 bp, 18 predicted proteins | sample 17_EM_MG_FD_194513 | JGI IMG/M metagenome (GOLD analysis project Ga0307515, IMG submission 194513) | Populus trichocarpa ectomycorrhiza microbial communities from riparian zone in the Pacific Northwest, United States - 17_EM | ecosystem: Host-associated > Plants > Roots > Unclassified | place... | reverse complement strand
TGCGGAATGCGGTTGGCTCGCGCGAGGCGGCCGGACGCCCCATTCAGAGCAGTCCGGTCCTGGTCCAAGTCCGGTCCAAAGAAGCGCCCCATCGTTCAGCTTGCCATCGTTCAGCGTTCCATCTGTACCTCACTGATCACACGTTCCAACGCGCGATCTGCACCTTTCTCACCTATCCCTATCCTCCACTCTAGTCTTTGAAGGCAAATCAATGGACACTCATGCACCCAAGTCAACCCACTTGTAAGTATCTACACAGCTAGCCCAGCATTCTTGTCTGACCACCGAAAAGCTTGCATTTAGATCGTGCGGCGCTTCGCTCCAAACTAGGTCACAGCGCTGATCTTGTGCGTCATACAGAAATCACTTTGCAAGCCGGTATAAATTCGGAGTATCACCTGGTGTTGTTTGTGGGAAATCAGAATATAGAATTACAGGCGAATGGTACCCGGACCTGGACACCAGTCCAACTCCCGTACGCCCCTCGTTCGCGCTGTATATGCCTACTGAAGGCTCTGTGTGTGCAGGGATATTTCTCCGACATCCGAGATGCGCGTAGAGATCCAAAGGACCACCCGTATTCTAGTTTGGAAGAAGAACCGACAGGCGAACGAAGTGATCGACCTACAAGCGATTTCTAACGAATATTGGGACTCCACCAAGCCTGAGGTTACTGTGACGAGTCAGTCGTGATGACCGATTAGTCCGCTCATGTCTAACAAAAGGGCAGAGGACGTTGTCATTGGAAAGAATCATGTTTCGCTAGAATTACAATTCTCTGCGAATGCTACCGTTCGTCACTTTATTTGTGGCAAAGCACTTCAGCCAACTAACAATGACCGTATAGGCGAAGTCCCTACGCTTGTCGCTTCAAGAACTTGAAGGATTGATGAAGGGGTACAAGCCATTGATGAGTAAATCGATGGAGAGGGCTGTAGGAAAAGGGATTCAAATTGGCGCTGTATTCGCTGAGGTCAGCTCTGCCCGTATGGAAACAAGCAGGACGTTAATATCCCTTAGTTCGATCCGATCGCAAAGGCTGTCCTCGGTGTTGCCAAAGTCACATTCGAGGTTCGTGCTCTCTCCTGGCGGATCAGAAGCAGAGGTAACGCTTGATCGTTCAGCTCATGAAGGAACAAACCAAATACGACCAGATGCTATTGAGCCTTTTGGATCGGTTGCAGCGCATCCTGCCTCTTGCGGACAAGGTCGCAGACCAAATGGTCAGCGAAGAGACAGAGATCTTGGTTAAAATAATGCCGCGAATGTTCGAAGTGATGCAAAAGATCTCCAAATTTCTATGCAAGTACGTCAAGCACGGGCGATTCAGTAGGCGGTCTCTTTTTCTGGATTCCGCAAATGCTGATGATCGCAGGGAGAGCAGGAAACGCGCTCCTTTATTCGGAGGATAAAGAAATGGTTGACGCAATGGACGGGGAGTTAGCAAATATCATCGAGGACTTCACGCGTGCAGTCCATGTCGAAACTCTGGGCCTAGCCGAACGGATTGGTAAGCACACATCGTCTCAACATAGCGTGAACCCGTTCTCAGTAGCGTTGTGTAGCGCGTCATGTGGAGCCAGTAGACGAAGAACGCCTACTCAACCGGCTTGAACCTATCAAAACTGGCTATCACCAGGGCTTCCGCTGTATGGAAGGCACCCGCAAATCTCGGATTAAAGAAATCGTAGATTGGGTGGCCAATAAATCAGAGGAGAAGGGGCTTCTCCAAGGCAATACTTACTGGATTTACGGCTTACCCGGAATCGGTAAAACGTCGTTAGCCCATTCGATCTGTGCGAGCCTTCACGATCAGGGGCGGCTTGCTGGGGCATTTTTCTGCCGGAGGGATGATCCTAACTTGAACGAGCCCAGAAACCTACTCCGGACTCTCATCCACAAACTCGCGGAAACCTTCCCCCCTTTTCGAACTATTGTGGCGAATTGTCTTCGTAGCGACCCAAACTTGACACCAGAGTCAATGAAGGACTCACTCTTCCTTGACCTGCTCGATAAACTCCCTAATCGCCCAAACGATCTCCTCGTCTTTGTCATTGACGCCTTCGACGAGTGCGGCGACTATCGTACTCGTCCACGCCTCCTGAAGCTTTTGACGGATGCGGCTGCACGTGCTTCGTGGCTGAAAATTATCATCACCAGCAGACCCGAAACCGATATCCGACAGTTCTTTGATGGACTCGCCCAGCCGTCGTACTTGGGATATGATTTGGCTACAGATCAAGAAGCCAGCGATGATCTGCGAACCTTCGCTCGAAGCGAGTTTGACCCGGTCGGCCGAAAAAGGCATCTCTCAGAGGATCTCTCCGAGCCTTGGCCAGACGAATCGCTCTTAAACCGAGTTATCTCTCGGGCGAATGGTCTCTTCGTCTTCATCAAGACCCTTGCGCTTGCCCTTGAGCATTGTGAGGACCCCACAGAGTACTTGAAGACGGCCTCCGAAGACTCAGGAGGTGCTGGGTCGGAAGCTCTACACGTACTTTACTCAAGTATCCTAACGTCGCGAATAGTGCATCACAAAGCCGAGTTTCAGCGGATGATTGGGGTCCTTCTGACAGCGGCTCCATACCGTGCCCTATGCGAGGAGACAATTGCAGAGCTGGCGGGAGTAAAACCAAACCTTGTCAAAACGTGGGTGGATGACCTCAGCTCCTTGCTATATCGAGACGAAGGGACCAATGGAGGGATTCGTGTCCGCCATTTATCAATTTCAGAATTCCTTGTCAGCGACGACTGTCCCAGCGACTATCAAATCAACCGCCAGGACGCAAACGTGCAACTGGGAGTCGTGTGTCTTAAGAAGATGGTTCACCAACTCCGCTTCAATATCTGCGGGCTCGAAGATTCCCGACTCGCTAATACGGACATACAAGATCTCCCATCCCGAATCACAAAGAACATTCCCGACTGCTTGCAATACAGCTGTCTTTATTGGTCAAATCACCTTTGTGTTGCTCCCGACAACGATCCGCGAGTGTGGGTTAGCTTGGAGGAATTCTTTAAGGGATTGTGCCCTCTATTTTGGATTGAAGTATTGAGCATTTTGGGAATGGTTCCGATGGGTGCTCCGAGCATTCGAAGCATGATATCCTGGGCCAAGGCGAGTCCAGCTCCAATTTGTATTCTGGGCAAATCTGATTGGCAGTAGAATGGCAATCCGACACTTCTCGAGAGAATTCAGGACGTTTGCCGTTTCATCATCGCCTTTCGCACCCCCATCTCTATCAGCGCCCCGCACACATATCTTTCAACCCGACCCTTCTTACCCTTACGCTCAACTTTATCAGACACCTTCAGCACGAGGTTTATTAGGGACATCAAGGTGATAAGAGGGGGATTGTTGTCATGGCCAGCACCGCCATTGTCATGGATTGGACATACAAGCGGTATTCCATGCATTCACTATTCCCCCAATGGGCGGCAGATCATTTCCGGATCCGGTGACATGACTATTCGGATCTGGGATGCTGAGACTGGTGTTATAATTGGTGAGCCCCTCAAGGGGCACACCGACTGGGTGTTGTCCGTCGCCTACTCTCCCGATGGGCGGCACATCATATCTGGATCTAGAGACAAGACGATTCGAATTTGGGATGCAGAGACTGGTGCTGCAATTGGCAAACCCCTGGAGGGGCATAACAAGGATGTGTCGTCCGTCGTCTACTCTCCCGATGGGCGGTCCATCATCTCTGGGTCGTGGGACAGGATGGTTCGAATCTGGGATGCAGAGACCGGTGCTGCAGTTGGCAAACCTCTGAAGGGGCATAGCTCGTTTGTGGAGTCCGTGGCGTGCTCTCCCGATGGGCAGCACATCATCTCTGGATCTCGTGACAACATGATTCGAATCTGGGATGCAGAGACCGGTGCTGCAGTTGGAAAACCTCTGGGGCATAGCTCGAGCGTATTTTCCGTCGCCTACTCTCCCGATGGGCGGCGTATCATCTCTGGATCTGCTGACAAGACGATTCGAATCTGGGATGCAGAGACTGGTGCTGCAGTTGGCAAACCTCTGGAGGGGCATAGCTTGTACATGTCGTCCGTCGCCTACTCTCCCGATGGGCGGCGCATCATCTCTGGATCTGCTGACAAGACGATTCGAATCTGGGATGCCGATACTGGTGCTGCAATTGGCAAACCCCTGGAGGGGCATAGCGAGCATGTGTCGTCCGTCGCCTACTCTCCCGATGGGCGGTCCATCATCTCTGGATCGCATGACGACACGATTCGAATCTGGGATGCCGGGACTGGTGCTGCAGTTGGCAAACCTCTGGAGGGGCATAGCTCGGGTGTGTCGTCCGTCGCCTACTCTCCCGATGGGCGGTCCATCATCTCTGGGTCGTACGATAAGACGATTCGAATCTGGAATTCCGAGACTGGTGCTGCAGTTGGCAAACCTCTGGAGGGGCATAGCTCGGGTGTGTGGTCCGTCGTCTACTCTCCCGATGGGCGGTCCATCATCTCTGGATCTGATGACAAGATGATTCGAATCTGGGATGCAGAGACTAATGCCGCAGTTGGCAAACCTCTGGAGGGGCATAGCTCGCTTGTGTCGTCCGTCACCTACCCCCACAATGGGCGGTCCATTATATCTGGGTCGTGGGACAACACGATTCGAATCTGGAATGTCGAGAATGGTGCTGCAGTTGGCAAACCTCTGGAGGGGCATAGCGACTATGTGTCGTCCGTCGCCTACTCTCCCGATGGGCGGTCCATCATCTCTGGGTCGTACGACAAGACGATTCGAATCTGGGATGCCGATACTGGTGCCGCAGTTGGCAAACCTCTGGAGGGGCATAGCGACTATGTGTCGTCCGTCGCCTACTCCCCCGATGGGCGGTCCATCATCTCTGGATCTGGTGACGACACGATTCGAATCTGGGATGCAGAGACTGGTGCTGCAGTTGGCAAACCTCTGGAGGGGCATAGCTTGTATGTGTCGTCCGTTGCATACTCTCCCGATGGGCGGCGCATCATCTCTGGATCTGGTGACAAGACGATTCGAATCTGGGATGCAGAGAGTGGTGCTGCAGTTGGCAAACCTCTGGAGGGGCATAGCGACTATGTGGAGTCCGTCACCTACTCTCCCGATGGGCAGCGCATCATCTCTGGATCTCGAGACAGGACGATTCGAATCTGGGATGCCAAGGCTAATGCTGGAGTTGGTGGGCCTCTAGGGGGAGAAACTGTGAATGTCCTGTCCGTTGCTTCCTCTCCCCGTGGGCAGCACATTGTTTCTGGATCTAATAGCAACACCATCCGTGTGTCAGAGCCATTTCCACATCAACCGCCCCCATCTTATAATCCGCTCCATGCTCATTTTTATTCACAGCCTGGCTCACAGGGCTGGGTCAGAGACTCAGACAGCGGCTTACTCTATTGGGTTCCCCTAGATTGTCGTCGTGGCCTCCATTCACCCGCTCTCATTACAATCCCTCCTACATCTGACGTTCGATCAGTCTCTCTTGATTTTGAAGACTTTGTCTTTGGAACCGATTGGCCCCAAATTTTCAGCAGTGAACAGCGCTAACCATTTTTTCTTCGTTACCTTTTGTATTTAATCTGGTGTATGATATGCCTGGTAGTTATTGAAGCTCGATCCCTTCTGCCTTAGACTCCTCATTTTTGTCACAAATGGCCAATCAGGGCCATTCATCCGACTCAGTCGAGAACGACTACGGACGTACACTGGCAGAAGCTGAAGGGACCGATACCAAGAAGGTAGATGATACGTCCCATTCATGGTAGCACAGCAGAATAGTACTTATTTGCAGACAACCCACAGCGAAATGTACGCGGCAGGTACGGAAGAGACAGAGAATAATCCAAGAGGAAAGTTAGAACGTCAGAGACCCTATAAATGCAATGGGGGGGTCAAAGACTAGTTCAAAAGAAAAGAAAAAGAAAAAATGAACTAGTATTAGAAAGCAGACGTGAAAATTGAAATTGTGAAAATTCTTATTTGAGCATATACTTAATCAGGAGACGTTTATAACCAATATCAAAGGTGATCAAGACTGAGAAATTAGAGCTGAGGCGCCACAGGACACGAAGGAAACGCGTCTCTTCTGGAAGGGCTGGGGGAAAATTACGCGATATTCTTTTGGAAAACAGAGGGGCAAACACAAGAACAGCAGCGGGCGGCGGAGTCCAAAGAAAGCGTGGGAGAACGAAACGGAGCGAAACGAAAAAAGCACCAAATCGGTTATAGAGAAAACACGGAGAGCCAACCAGAAGAGCCTTAAGTGATAGACTTGGTTTAGGACCAGAGAGACGAGTCTTGGAGGGGTAGGGAGAGAGGAAGCAAGCGGGCGAACGGCGAAGAGCGGGTTGGTTGCTCTCGTTTCTGTATGTCCATGGTATCGTGCCATGAGGAGAGGGAGAGAAGGGTATACGGCGATGCGGGTCGTAAGGTTGGGTTGTTGACTCGAGTGAAGGAAGGGATATGGCGAATGTCGAGCCCGTGTGGCTTTCACAGGCGACCGTTATTGTGCTGGGATTCGGATTTGCGGGTGGTAAAGAGTCGGAGTCGGATTTGAATTTACGTGTGTATGTGTATGTTGGCTGGTGGTCGTATGTCAAGTTGAAGAGGCTTGCGTAAACCGCTATTACACAATCTCAATTTCATCCCTTAATTGCGTAGGTATACCTCAACGCATACACGCCGGGACCACTAGTCGCTGTAGCAGTCACAGCCGCGCCGGGAGCACTGCTCGCACCACTCGCACTCCCACCAACGCCGAAGGAGGGAAACAACCCAGGGAGCTCATCAACGCCCGAGGAGTCCTCCGCAGCCGAACGGTGACCACCTGGTCCCCCACCCGCACCACTTCCAATCGCACCGTTGCCGCGGCCAGCACTGGGGAGGCGATAGAGAGTCTCCACGACGGATATCGGACGTAGCGGGGAACTGTGGGCTCGCGTCGTCGAACTCGAATCTTCCAACACCGAGCGTACCACCGGACGCGGCACCCCCGTTGCTCATACCCATTCCAAGTCCCCACACAGTACCACCAAAGCGATTCATGCCATCGTGACCGCCGGATCCTCTATTGGCAGTACCACCAGTACCATGACCGAGGGGCAAATTGTCATACCCGCATCCGCCGCCGTGTCCACCTGTGGGGCGGGCAGAAGAGTTCTGGAGTCTGCCGGGCCGTATGGGCCAAGGAGCTGGTCGTCAGGGCAGAAGACGGGCCGGCCCCGACCCCAACAGCTCCATATACCGTGTGATCCATCCCCGTGCCGCGTCCGTAGCCCTGCGCAGGGCGCCCACTGTATCCACTACCATGATAGCCATATTTGTCTCCTCGGTCGAACTCACCGCCACGGGGTGGCGGAGGCGGGTAATACACGTGCCGTACCGTCGGAGTAAGGTGTCCCGTAGGCAATGGGTGGTGGCAGGATGGGCCGCAGTTGACGAGGTGCTCCTCCGTTCGGGCCGAGACCTCCACCATTGTTGAGAATAATATCCTGAAGGCGCTGAATGATGTGGTTGACTTGATCATTGGCCAGGGGTCCTTCAGGCGCTGGGTGGGGATACTCGGTGGGTAGCGGTTCCCAAAAGGACCGCAAATAGGGTTTGAGGCGACTGTGGGGTTGCGGACACAGCCGGAGGGCGGGGTTGGGGCGGCCGAAGCACGATCTAGTCGCGGTCAGGTAAACAGAGGTACCGGGAATAGTAAAGAGACGCACTGCGGCCCCAGCACAGGCGTGCCTTACTGCCTCCAATCGAATAGCCGCCAAGTGCCCCAATAACGCGTTTTGCGTCGGCCTTACAGACGAATTGGACGAAGCCGCATGGTTTGGTGGGACCTAGGGAGACGTATGCATTAGGGACAATAGAAAGTTTCACAAGAGGTGAGATGAACATACGTAGTGCGTAGTGAAGTGGACCAAATGGTGTGAAGCAGGTTCTCGGACATGAGTGGCGAAAGACCTAGTAAACGTCTATTGAGGTTGCAGCTGCCGATGGGTTGATGGATCCCGTTGTATTTGGGAGGGTCCGAGGGTCCGAAGGGGCACTCGGTTCTGGAGGTCTGCCGAGCAGGTACTCAAGCATAGTATATGTGTGGGGGTTTTGGTGCGCCCATTGTTGAATCTGAGCGGGAGTCACTCCAGGGGAAGGAAGATGCCGGGGTTGTTCGGATAAGGGCCTTGCGGACGGTGCTGATCATGCTGGGCCATGGGGTTCGACAGGCGCGCGATGCAGGCGACGAGAGTAGTTGCTCTTTGAAATCTGAGAATCAATGACTGTGCTCGTGACGCTACGAAGGCGTTGGACCGTTGTGGGGTCGATCAACGTTGGGGCGACGACGGGGGTATTGCCGGCCTTGTGCACTGTAACGGGGACGGCCTTGTTCGTGACCGTAGCTAGCATGCGACAGGCACACTGGGGGGAAAACCGGAAAGTCAGACAGGACAGAATTTGCAACAGTGAAAACACGACATACTGAGGGTGAGACGTGCAGTAGAGGCATTGGATCGCTGTGAGTGCGCGGATTCGATCAGCTTCAATCAACGGGATCAGAGGCTACGGCAATATAAAAACCTACGGGAAGGTGCCATCCTGATCGAGGACAATCGAGGAAGAGCGGCAGGGAGTGGAAGGTGAAATTTACGGATCTTGTGGTGGTGGTGATGTTTGTGGAAGGCGCGAGACTGGATCTACGTACGATGATAGCTAGACATAAGCTTTTGAACTTGAAAGGGCGCAGAAACAGCTATCGACAGCGTTTGTTGAGGTACGAGTACGAGACGGGCGAGAGGCGAGCGTTGGAGAGAACACGTGGCTGCTCAAACCCATTGCAGACGCAGGGAACAGTGTCGAGCAGGAGAGACGGCGGAGGATGCGTTGCGGTGAGGGACGGAGAGAGAACGTGTCCAAGGCTTGAAAGAAAGGAAATATTTTGAAATACAGTAGATTTCAATAGAATTATTTGAATACTAAATTATATAAACGAACAAATAAGACAATAAGACAAGACAAGATTACAAGATCCGCCGTTATGTTATCCAGAACAGTGGCGTGACACATTCGAGGTTCTGGCTAAGCTGGGGCACATCGTGTACCGGGCTATTTGGGTTCGAAGAGGGTGTCAAGCAGGATGTCAAGCAGAGACCGAGATCGACTGAGTTCTGGCCTAGCGCGATCCGAATATTCTATACATAGACTAGAATGTACGTGTGTACCATAACTGAAACAGGAAATACATCATATATGATATTACGATCGATGCGGCAGTGTCTTAAATACCGACCGGCAACCATCCCAGCGCGCCCGGTGACGACGACGTACGACGAGGGCGCGAGTGTGGGCGTGAGATGAAATGAGATGATAATAAGAAATGGTTTGCGGCCTGCTTGCTTGCCTGCCTAACTGCCTGACCGCCTGAACGATTCTTACCGGCAACAAGCTGAAAGCCTTTGGATCAATAACATGTGCCATCGATGAAAGATGAAGGAGATAAGACCCAAGTGGACTCCTACGATTTTCTAGCTACGCCCCTGTTGCTCAATACCACTTTCTTCCAAATACTTTATACTTTTTGAAAGAGAGGTCCTCGTAATGTTCAGCGAAGACCGCCTGCGTGTAGTGTCATTTGGCAACAGGTAATACTACTCTTGCTCCTATCCTATTTGCTCGCAGGTACAGCTTTAATTCCAGGAGTCGACATGTTGTTGTTTGTGTTGCGTCTTGAACCTGACAACAATGAAGGACGGTTGGAGTCGTTCGCGACCGAACCCCTTAATCTTAAGCACCATGCGGCGTACATTAGGCTTGCGTTACAGATGGAAGATGGTGGAGAAATCGCTATAGACAAGCAGAAACGCAGTACCAGCAACCGACGGCAAGTCATACGTGTATTAGGCGCGTATCAGAGTCCCTCTAATAATCTGACTCATATATAGATGTATGGCTGCCATTACAGCGGCACAAAGTTGCAACCCTCGACGCGACGTCAACACTACAGACAGTGCAGGAACGTTGCCGGTGCTATGTGCACAAGAAAAGAATGACTATCTCTGTGAGTACACGTAGTCGTTCAGCGGGTATTATCCGAATTGACATGAACACCATCAGCAATCCGATTCTCAGGTTGCTCAAACTGCAAATGGAGGCACTCATCGACCTGAACTCACGCGAAGATCTCTCAAAAGAAGTGAGGGATATATGGGAGCTGAGAGTATGCGTGAAATTATTCGCAAGATGGTTCAGGCCCACATCTCAAGGTCTGTGCGCCCACTACCCCATGTTTTGACGTTTTTAATCACTCCTACAATACAAAGCCACGAAATATGGAACTTGTGGCCAAAGTGGGAAGTGGGAAAGATCGAGGGTTCACTACATGTCGAGGCTTGGGCCGGAGTGGGTGGAAGCTGTTGTAAGGTGGACGCGAACGTATGCGCCAGACCCATATCGGTGCGTCTCTAGTATATCCTGTGGTAGATGTGGTTCCTCATATTACAATAAGTACACCACGGCCAGCGATTCGTATTCGACCTTCGTGACGGCTACTTCCCACCTCAACAATATGAACGGAAATTGGTCCAAGCAACCAAAGTTCGAAAATACGGCTTACACATGCTCTCGTGGAAGGAACAATGGGACACTCGCGAGCAGATTGAACCAACGCTCAGAGTGGTTCTATCGAGGATTAGAAGCATATATTCTATGAGAGAAGAAGGGCAATACGGTACAGTCCTGGCTCAAGTCTGTGATGTACGAGCGTGCTATTGAACGCTGCGAGTGAACGATGGGCCGCGATTTGAACAGAAGACGAAACACGGTTTGCAGGTGTTGACGCGAAATTTGGGAGGACTACCTAGGTTTTCAGGTGGGTGAAGTGCGTTGAATATGGAACGTCGAACTGAAGGGGTTGGTAGATTAAAAGGAGACGCCGCCTAACTGGACCAATCTTGTGCGAAGAGAAGCGACTGAGAGTGCACCTGGTAGCGGTACCACGTGGTCTGTATATCTTCGTCTGTTGGAACGCATGGGAGAGAGAGATTAAGGATGTTGAAACCGTGCCTGGTGAGTGAGCTGGATGAAACCCTTAATCTGTGCTGAATCTCTTCTCAGGGGTATATGAACGTGCGATAGCTATGAACGTCCTTCAATCGAGTCTGGATGACTTTGGGCTAGTGGTCATGACTCGCACCGCCTGGCGTCGTCCGCAGTGCTTTGGTGAGGAAGGAGGGTAAGTGACTTTTGGTTGGTGTCATTTTCCGTCGTGCAATCTAATGTCTAACATGGGGTGCAGACGAGGGTGCGGTTGCCGATGTGCTTCGCGTTCTTCAGGAAGCAATCACTATAACCTGCAAGCACCCAGGAGACGATCCTCGTGTACGACTTGAGAGCTTCTTGGCCGATTTCGTGAGCACCCTAGTCAATGATAATGGGGGAGGTGTCGTTTAAACGAGGTGCTTAGTACCTCACATTCCCGCCAGCGCATGGCCGATCAAGCACTCAAGGTGTGGCAGGATGCAATAGCAAGCCCTCGCGTGGTAGACCTTCGTCGATCTTCTCATGTCAGCTCTATCATCTTCCAACTCTTTATCTGGATCCTGGCCTGCCAGTCGTGCAGCAAAGAAAAACAAATCTCTAATGCGTGTAAGGACCTTAAGGACCAGAGCCAACGCAAAAGGTTCGACTGCCCCGGGGCGATCTGGGACCGTTGGAACACCTCTTCAATGGATGTGACGATGTGCAGAATTGCGTCGCCGTTATTGCCGAGCAGAGGCGAATGCGAAGAAGGCGGAATAAGGCTTAGGCTACAGAAGGTTATCCATATGCTTACCAGCAAGCCGGAGAGCCCATACTCGGGACGCGATGGAAGTGGACGCTCTCGCTTCTGCTGCGGGAAACGGAGGCGTCAAGCGCAAGAGAGAGGAGGGTGATGTTGGAGTGAGGGGTCCACCGTCTATGAGGGCCAAGGCTCTCGAACCTGCATATCCGCCGCCTGTCCCAGCGACCGCCCTTACACCTGGGGCATTGAGGCACAAGCCTCAACCCGCCGAGCGCCTCAAGCGGTGAGAGGCCCCGATTTATAGCAATGCTCACGCTCATCGTGCACCAGGGATCGAGAAAATACGACGATGATGGTTACTCAGTTGCCCGCAGGTACCACAGCAGAGGATCTAAACAAACTCTTCAAGGATATGAGTGCTCTAATAAAGAGCAAATCACTACATTCAAGTCGCTTCTAGTGTGGTTCCATCCGCGAGGTGGAGCGGATTCATGACGAAAATATCGCCGTTAGCGACACTTGGAGGTCGATACTCTATGTCGCTGACTTCAGGGAATGAATGGACGACGTGCAGATGAGAGAGGTGTTCAGCAAGGTGCGTTAAGTCGCTTCACAAAGTTCGTTTCCGACCGATTTCGGTTTTCAGATTGGTACAATCCTAGATGTTCGCTGTCCCTCAAGGCGAATCAAATCCACTAGAGAGTCCTGCTACATACAATACACGTCTCCAGTTGGTTCTCTAATCAATATTTATCCTGAAACCTACTGAAGCTTGTTGATAGGGCCATGCTCAAGCCGCGTTGTCGTTGAATGGCTTGGAGACAAAACCTGGATTGGCAATGAATGTCTATTCTTCCGATCCCTGGCGTAAGAAAGAGCGGACCAAAGCAGGCTCGAAGGAGCTTCGCGCCACCGGTGTCGCTAAGTCAGTGAAAAGGTCTGATCTGGGGAGCTTGTTTTCCAAAGTAAGCCCGAGTCCCACTGGTGCGGGATTTGGCTAAGGTGAGCGTTGAAGTATGGTCAAGTGATTGAAGCGCGATTGGTTCCTGCGGCTGGTGGTAACCAAACTGCCTCCGTTTCACAAGGAGGTTGGTATTTCCAAATAGAACCCTCTGCGGATATATGTTAAACTCTAATGCAAGAAGACGCGCAAGTTGTGAATAATCAACTTTTTAAAGGCCGACGATTGGCCGTTATTCTCACTGATGGCGGCCTCAAAACGAGGTGGCGTGTATTCAATGGCTGTGGACAACCGTATCTGATCTTTCCACGTTTTATTCAGTGTACCTGGCTCTCGCCCAGACGTGGTCCCTCGCTCCCTACGTGTCAAGAACGTTCTGGGAGATGCCCAAGAGCCTCTTCTACAGCAAGTGTTTGAGACGGCTGTGCCTGTTAAAGGGGTGGAAACCTTCGTCGATTCAGGCGAAGCAGTGGTCGGACTCGTGAACATGTATGTACGGTAAGCCACCTCTTTGAAGATGCTTGACACGAGACTCATGGTGGTGTGTCATCGCAGGATGTTGGAAGACTGCTCTTGTCATCTGACGCTATAGAAATTGGGAGTACATTCTTGGGAATTTTGGAAGAAAACATAGGTCCTGGGCGCAAAGGAGGTCCACCTGGTGGTTCAAACAGAACAAGGGCCGGGATCGGTCGGAGCACGAGGGAGACGTGGTGGTATTGAGTTTGCAGTTCCCCGTCAGGCAGCTCGGAAGCAAGCTGTTGGGCCTGTTAGAAAAGGGACGACCGAGGATATTTCAGCTCTTATCCCAGCCAGTGTGAATGGAATGTCACCAGGGCTGGGCCAAACAGTCGGGGTGGTTTCAGGAAATGGATTGGTCTTTGAGAAACTCGGCGTTCTTACCCTATGCATGCCTGTGTGGTACTTTCTGGCGATATATTACGTTCTTCTAAATTTCATGGACTGGATGCGTCCTAGGCTTTTGTCAATTTACTTCTATCGCGAACCGCGGTTTAGGATAGGTCTTGGGGCAGGACGGGACGATCAACAAATCTATCGAGCACTAAAGGCGATTCCGTGAAATCCCTGAGGCGTGTTTCAAGCAGGAAGCAGCTCGCCGCCCAAGATTTTGTAAAATATACGACAACACCAAGAGCAAACGGATTTCCTGCTAGGATCGTATTCAAGAACTTCGAACTTCGACTCGATCACCGACCATGTGCCAACGGACCCACAGGCCACAGTACAAGACGCACGAGGAGCTCGATCGAACTGAGCGGGACACACGGCGGATGCGCCCCTTGTGGGCTCATGGTTCGGGCTGATCGGTACGGACGGGCCGACTCAATAAACGAGGCACCTAATTTCCGCAAGACTTAGTAGGCCAAAATCCAGGCCCAACATAATTAATGATTCTTGTAAATTTGGTGCGAACCCAAGAGTATGCGCAAACACGATATTTGCGTCGTATTTTCGGTGTCGTGGAAACCCCAACATAGACGGGTCCGCCAATGACCAAAGACAACTTTGTGGATACATCGTCGATAACTACGGTGTCCTTGCTCAAGGACAGAAGACGGCCCGGCCCGGCCCTGGCGCACATGCGGTATGGACCATTCCCGTAGGCGCTGAGTGGTGGTGGGAGAGGTCCTCCAGCTGGCAGGATGTGCTGCAGTTGACGAGCTGCTCCTCCGTTCGGGCTCCGATCGCCACTATTGTTGAGAATGAGACTCGAAGGCGTTGAATGACGTTCTTGACTTGATCATTGGTCACCGGACCGTCAGGAGCTGGAGTGGCGATACTCGGTGGGTATTGAGGCGACTGCGACTGCGGGCTTGCGTTGGGGCGGCCGAGGAACGTTCTAGAAATGGACAAGTAGCGGTCAGGTAAACAGAGGTATCAGGAGTAGTAGTAAAGACACGCAATGTGGCCCTGCTCAGGCTGACCTTACTGCCTCAATAGCCACTACGTGTCTCAATAGTGCGCTCTGCGTCGGCGTAACGGACGAGTTGGATGAAACCGCATGATTTGCCGGGAGGGACTTTGACCTAGGCAAACGCATGTATTAGAAACAATAGAAAGGTGTATAAGAGATGAGATGAACAACGGCATACGTAGTGAATTGGAGCAAATGGCTGTCAGAGCCGTGTCCGGTCGGAGGGCGGACGTTGTGGCCAGGATAGGGCGTATAGCGTACAATGCCGTGGACTACCGATGACGACCAGCTGTCGTCGGGAATGGACTGGAGAATGGGAACGAAAGGTGAGAAGAAGGACCGGTACTCAGATTGATCCTCAAACTGAGGAACTAGGAAACGAGTACATGGATATTAAATAATAAGAAGTCAAACAGTAAACTAGAAACACGTTGGAGAGCAACGAGACTAAAAGGTAAGGGCGTGATTCTCCGCCGCCCGTACGTGACAATGGCGCGAAGAGGTTTCTCCGGTTGTCCTCGGAGATGAGTGGCGAAAGACCTAGCCAACTGTGGGGGGGTCGATACACACCGTTGTATTAAGAGGGTCCGAAGAGGCACTCTGGTCTGGAGCCTCAATGAGCAAATGTTCAAGCAAGGCCCACTGTTGAGTCTGAGTGGGAGTCAACCCAGGGGTGGCAAGGTGCCGTGGTAAGGTGCCGTGGTTATTCGTATAAGGCGTTGCTGACGGTGCTGACTGCTCTAGACCATGTTGGGCCATGATGTTGGACAGGTGCGCGATGCGTGCGACGAGAGTCGGGCGCGACTCCTTGCGGTAATTGTTCTTTGAGATCCGAGAATCGGCGAGTGTGCTCGTGACGCTACGAGGCCTTGGATCGTCGTGGGTCGATCAACATGGGGGCCAAAACGGGAATATTACTACCATTTGACACTCCCACGACGGCTGGGAGTAAATATTCCGGGGGTAAATAAGTCAGGAATAGGTCGGGAATTTATCATGACCACTTGTGGATATACATACAATATCCCATGATTCCTCCACTACTATTATATGTGAAATAC
>Ga0307515_10012829_pt1 | contig 15724 bp, 6 predicted proteins | sample 17_EM_MG_FD_194513 | JGI IMG/M metagenome (GOLD analysis project Ga0307515, IMG submission 194513) | Populus trichocarpa ectomycorrhiza microbial communities from riparian zone in the Pacific Northwest, United States - 17_EM | ecosystem: Host-associated > Plants > Roots > Unclassified | place... | reverse complement strand
TATATTAAAATAATATTTTTATAATAGTTAGATTATAATTTTTTAAAAAAAAATAGTAAAAGTGCTGTTAACAACAATTAAAAAATAGTTTTTTATATTTATTTGGAGAATCAAAACAATGAAAGATTCTAAAAGTTATATTTTTTTAATATACGAGTTCTATTTAAGAATATGTAAGGAAACGCGGTATAAATTATGTTTTTAAAAAAATTTAATTTTTTTTATTTTTGCTAAAATTTAATATGGTTTGTACATTTTGAATCATTTTGATGTGCTGATGTTAAAAATAATTTTTAAAAAATAAAAAAAATCAATGGCATGCATTTCAGCATAAAAAAATTATTTGAAAAACAACCGCTACCACACTGTCAAGCACTCTCTAAGACATAATAAAAAAAGAAAAGAATTTAATAATATAGGGATCATTCTGGTTGGGCAACGATCACTGGGCTGGACCCGATATTAATAATGTCTGAGCTGGAGCTCAACTCTGCCTCTCTGAGCCTGTTGGCCGGCCCATCTCCAAATCCCTGCCTCCCAGCTTGTTATTCAATTTTGACGTTTTATATATCTTCTTCTCTCTTCTTTTCTTCTTCTCCGGTGAGATTCTACCAACCCCATGAGTTATGCATGATTCATGCTCTCATTAAAGAGAGTTCTTTAATGTTATGGGGGAAAAAAGAAAGAAAAAACACCATGAAGATCTGCCACTCATTAGTAAAGTGTATGGAAGGACCCATCAAGTGAGTAATTGGAGGTGGAAACACACTCTCACCTGTCTCTTTGACTTGGACTCGAGCTCAATGATTAACGAAAAGGTGGTTTGAAAGGCATTAAGTCTTTCTAAAAGATCCTAAAGTTACTATAGTTCTTCTGTAATTTGTACGTAACAAAGAGAAAAAGGTTATGGCCGCTGTGTTTATCTTGAGTGAGAGAGTTTTGGCTGGATGGCTTTCTTTTCTCCGATATTGCCTGACAGGTCTTAATTTTAATAAAATTCCAGTTTTCCAGTACCAGTCACATTCATACCGTGGAGCACGACGGTGCAGTCATCAGAGAATGGGGACACATGTCTCTGATCAAAGATACATGATCTTTAATTGCCTTGACTGCATAACTCGGTTTTGTATTGACCTAGAAGGATGACTCGAGAGTAACCCAGTGAGTCAGTGACCATTCAAGCAAATAAGCTCGAGCCAGGTCTACCATACGAGGCCTCCGAGCGAGCGGTAAAGATAGCTCGGAAGATTTCTATCACGTGAAGGTCTATCCTTGATTTGCTATCGTGAGAGAGACTTTCAGGAGTATTATTATGGTTATTTTAAAAATTGTTTTTTATTTAAAAATATATTAAAATAATATTTTTTTATTTTTAAAAATTATTTTTATATTAAAATAATATAAAAATATTAATTTAAAATAAAAAATTTAAAAATTTTTAAAATACACAAACAATAAAGTAGTCAGTCAATGCTCCCTTCATTTTCAATGTATTAACAACCCGTGGACCAAGCTATTATGATGTTTTGACTTGTAGAATTCTCTTAACGTACGCTACTATGTTTTTATTAAAAAAAAAACAAAAAAGAAAAGAAAAGGTAATGGTGAGCCTTTATTTTTATATATTTTAATGAATAATTGACGTCGTGGTGAGTTTTTTTATTAGCAAAGAAATGCTTGCTTATTTATTTGTTTATTGTTTCTCTCCATCTATGGAAAGCAACGATAAAGGTGCTTAACTGTTATTTAATTTTTTTTAGTTTAATGTGGGTGTCTGGACCAGCTTGCATGTATCTCGATTAATCCCACGGGTCCTGAAGTTAACGACCATGTAAGCCTCCAGTGGTCATCATATGAGCAACCACAGGGAGCAAATCTCTTGATTCCAAGTTCTTACCACTGGACCACCACCTAGATGGTTACTATTATTTAACTTTACTTGGCATGGTAGGTTGATTCAGGAGGAATGAGTATAAAAAACTGTTATTAATAACGTTATTTTTTATTTTAAATTTTTTTTGTTTAATATTTCTTAAAATTTAATTATTTAAAATTTAATTCATGATTTTCAACCTGTGCTTTCAGTATAATGACATGGGTTACGAGAAAGCTAATACAACTTAATATTTTTATTTATTTTTTATTTTTTTACTTCATCATTTTATATTGGATTTTTAAAAAAAATAAGCTTTGTAATTTTATTTGTTTTTTTATCGAATTATTTCAATATTATGATTTAAACCGTATTTTTTAATTAAAAAGAATTTCAATTTTTTTTAACATTATTTTTACGAAAAGATAAAAACCCAGTAAGTTATAACTCTAGACTGAATGAGTGTATCTCGTGTACCACTAACCCAGATTAAAGAGAGTGTCGTTGATGTTTACCAACTGAAATTGACAATTGCCTAAATGTTAGGCACTAGGCGGCCCCTTTATTCCACGGTTGCTGGTTTTGCTCTATAAAATTTTAGGGGGTGTTTGGTTTGGATATTAGTTTATATTAAGTCTTTAAATTAATAATGGTATAATAACTCTAGTTATAAAATCTGAATCGTTCCGACAAGCCAGTTCAGGACCTAACTGGCCCAGAGCATGAATCAATCCAAGTTTAAAAAATAGAGAAAGGTTTGACCTAGTCTAACCTGAAAAAACTTGAGTTGATTCGTGTCCAAAGTAAAAAACCTGTTGATTTGTTTTTTTGTTAAAAAGATGTTTTAATCATTTAAAAAACAAAAATAAGACTAATCTCTTCTCACTCATGACTCGGGTTTTGTCCCGAGTCAACCTTTTGGTTGAGTCTTAAAACTATGATAATAACTATTTTTATCTTTATATGTTTTAGTTTATCATTTTTAAAATAAAAGGTTTTTTTACATTGATATTTCAGGGATAAAAAATAAAATATATAATTTTTAGAGATATGTGCTATCTTTAATTTTATGTTTAAAAGTATAACAATTCACTTTAAATTTATTAAAAAAAACATTTTTATTTTTCCTTTTGAACTCTTTTGAAAGTTGAAATTGACTATGAAAGGAGAAGTATTATATTTTTGCTACAAGATCTACAACGATTTGGCTGAGACTACATCCACTAACTAACCTTTCTTGTTGATAGCCAAATATCACTTTCCACTTTACAATGATCTCACTAGGTAAGGATCATTATTTGGAATATAGGGGTAATTGTTTTTATAATTTTTTCTAAACAAATATTTTCTTAAATGAATTATTTTTTTAGTTTTTAAACATGTTAAAAATTATATTTCTATTAAATATTTTTGTTGTTGATGATGATAAGATATAAAAAGTTATAAGATTTATAATAAAAACAATGATGATGAATACAAATAATTACGATGAAAAGATATATAATGATAGCTGTGATAGTTGTAATATTAATTATAACAATGATGGTTGTACAATAAAAATTATTTTGTTACTAATAAAGTTATTAATAATGATTATTGTTGTGGTGGTGGTGATATTATATTATCATAATGGAATAATAATTATGTTGGTAATATAATAATACTAATAATAATGTTAATAGTAGTAGTTGAATTAGTTAAATAATAATATGTTGTGAGTTGGTAGTATAAAATAAAACATTTTTTTTTTATTTCTAATGCGAAGATAAATATATTTTTCTTCAAATTAACACGATTACAAATTAACTAAAAAATAATTTTTATTAATATTTTTTTTCAGTATTTGCTTCATACTAGGAAATGGTAGAAAACATTTCCTAAATTTTTTTTTTTCAAATACAAACATACCCTTAATTTTAATGAAAAAATTAAACTAAATGATAAGTAACACCAAGTATTGGGACTCTCATATGGCCTCGAATAGGAGCCAATACTTAATTGATACATTATTGCTTTGTATAGACATGTTACAACAGGTTAATGCTATTAGTTTAAATTATATTAGAAAACAATTGCAAATTTTAAATGAGTAATTTAATAACTTACTAATAACCAAGTAACTTTTAATTTAATAACCTTTTGGAATAAGTTTTAAAATTTAATTTATAAATCGGGACCATGGTTTCACCTCAAGTATGTTTTTTTTTTTAAATATAGTCTCTGTGTCTCGTCAATAACATGTTTTTTTTTTTAATTGTATACACACCATCCACTGATATATTTAAGAGAAATTATTTTAAATTCAAAGTCTTTATATGCACATTTGCAAATCATTTTTTTTATTACCGTGAGTGTCCGGACCAGCTTGCGTTTACCTCGACTAATCCCACAAACCCTGAAGTTAACGACCATGCAAGCCTCCAGTGACCCTGAGGTCTATGAGACTTAAATTAGTGACCTCTAGAAAGTAAATATAGAATCTGACCAGTTAAACTACACTCATGGTTAAATTTTAAATTTTGGAGTGCATGCCCCCATATTTATTGTTTTATGGAAGTATTTATTAGAACAATAAAAAAAAGTTGGTGTACCAAAAAAAACAAATAAAGATCATATACTCGAATGAGAGAAATTAAAAGCTCGTGTACCAACATTGCAATTTGCGTTTAGTAAAAGTCAAAGTACATTGATAAAAACGTAGAGCAATTAATGGAGTTTGGATGAAGAAAGTACTTGATTAAAAACTAAAAAAAAGCAATTCATTTAAACAAAAAAGTTAAAATTTATATAATTAGTTTTAAAAAAGATGTTTAATGTAGTAATAATGCAAGTATCCTGTGTCGAATAGTAGTCAAATTTATAATACCATTCCAGGAGACCACAACTCTCTCTAATGATCTTCACTAAAGAAGTACTAATAATTGCAAAAGCTTGCTTCTTGTTAAGCTAAGCTAATGACAAAATTACACATCTGGAAACAAAATAACCCACAAAGAGATAGCAAAAAGACTCAACTTTCTTTCTAGATTTTAGCTGTTAAAAACAGAAAACAAACATCTGTAAGCGGAACAAGCACACAGACCCACTTTGATAGTTTGGCTAAAGCAGATAGAAGACAGCTCAATCACTGACACTCACAAAAAGCCCCAACTATGATTCGCCCTCTCAAACCCCATTAAGTACTTTACCTTTCTTGATAATTCCTCCGCTTAAAGTTTGGTTTTTCTCTCTCTTAAAGGAGGTAAGTTTGTGTTTTTTCAAGTTCACGGTTTCTGTGCTCATTTCATGAATCTGGTATGTTTTTTTTTTTCTTTTTTGGGTTTGTTTTTCTGGGTCTAGATTCTTTTGTTTTGGTTCCTAAGCTTGAAGCTTTGTTTGGTTCATGAGAATATGTCAGCACATATAAAAATTGTGATTTTGAATTCAATAGAATGGTTAGGCTTAATTTGAAAGACCCAAGAGTGTCTTGTATTATGTCATGTTCATGCTTCTCTTTTTATTGTTTTCTTTTCTGTTTAATTGTCTTGTATTAAGTGCTAAAATCCTTAGTTAATTGATTTAGAGTTCTATTTGGATGATTCTTTGCATCTTCTTCTGGAGTTTGAGATAGTTTTCATCAGAAATGGAAATTATACTTTGCTTGATTTTCTCTGGCACTAGTTATATTCCATCAATACTATGTTATGACATGAGAGAAGAATCGTTGGCTTAATTGTAATCTTGAGTTCTTACGTGAAAAATGATTTCTTAAATTAGTCAACTCCTGTTTATTTCTAGATAGATATTACTTGAAGTCATAAGCCCCCCAACCCTGTTGTGATTGCCTCCTTGTTTTTGTTTTGACTGAATGACACTTTTCTCTCTCCTGGCAATGGCTTCAAAAAATTCCGTCTAACAATTAGAATGATTGCGTGGAAATATTACTGTTACATACACCTAGTTTTTGGTGACAATTTAAGTGTAAACATCTGTTTATGGAAGGACCAAGGCAGTTAAGCTCATTCATTATCATCTTATGAACTCGAGGACCTCTCCTTGTTAGCAAAAGATCTGCCCATGCTAGTGTGTATGCTGCTTGATCTGCTTAATTTTTTCCTTGTGTATGAATGAACTTTCCCCCCAGTGCATTCACTATCTTGTAATCCAAACATTTATGACTCAAACCGATGCCATTTTTTCACAGATGGAATTTACTTCTATCTTCACTTGGGTTCGTGTGTTTCAATGGATCGAGCACCTGGGTTGATGTCATTGAAGATGGAAATGATCTTTGCAGCCTTAATATTGGCTTTCTTGCAATCCTTTGTATTGTCTGACCCACAAGGTATTGTGTCCCTTCTCTGATAAGCTAACTTGCTGTTTTTACTTGGACGTGGCCATTTTAACATCATTAAGACAATGATAGATGAAGCAAACCACAATCTGTTCAATCTCTCTCCAAATTGATCTGACACTTAAGTAATTCTACAAACATCTGGACTGATGTCATTCCAGTTATCTGTATTTGTTGTTTTTTAGAATATCTTTATATGCTGAATTTATGTGGGAAGGATGAAAGGGCTACACTAATATTTAAAATCCTTATGTGGTTGAAAGGGCGAGCTCAATACATGACCACTTTGTCTGATAATATGACCTCTCTCTGAGTGCACGCACATGTTTTAGATGTAAATAGATGTGAACTCGATGATTAGATGGATATAATGAACATTCAATGAAAATTGAGAATGCTGCCATTCATCCTCTTCTATGATTTAATTTCTGCACTCAGCTATTGCAAGTTTCCTTTTTCAGCACTGATTGAACAGGCTAAGATGATAAACTTACTACATGGTAAATAATACTTTTGGTTACAGGAGATGCCCTATATGCATTGAAGCTTTCGATGAATATTCCAAACAATCAATTGACAGATTGGAACCAGAATCAAGTTAATCCATGCACTTGGACGAATGTTATCTGTGACAAAAGCAATAATGTCGTTTCTGTGTATGTTTTCTTCAATGTGGTTTTACCTCTTCTTTCAGCTGTTTCCAGATGATAAATATGTATAAAATAATTTAGTGTTCCTGCAATATTATGTCCTTTAGTTGAATTACATGTTATCTTACACATTGGGTATACTTATATCTTACCTGTTTGCAGAACGCTATCCGACATCAACTGTTCTGGGATCTTGTCTCCTATGATAGGAGCTCTAAGGACTCTCACTACACTGTACGTATGGTGTATGTTGTATTGAACACAGAATTTTGCTTTCTTGATGAATTTGGTTTTTGTGAGGGCAATTGTTTCATTCCTTTTTTCTTTCCAAAGTAGGCGCACTTCATTCTCAAAAGCAATTTTATGGATCTTAATCAGCAGTGATAAAAACTTGAATCACACATGAGATGCTAACCCCCTGCGTGCACACTTGCAAAAGAAAATTTCCAATAACACGGGATATCTAATGGAGTTACATAAACTATTGATAGTGCTACTTAAGTTTGATTTCTTAACAATAAGAAATTGTTAGTGTCAAAGATCCAGCCTTTCTTTCCCCTTCTCCTGACCTTTAAGTTCTTATATTAAAAATGGTCACAGAAACTAACCTTCAATTGTCTGCGCAGATATTACTTTGATGCAAGGTTATTAAACCTGGCCCAACCCATGACCTGGCCTAACCACTGGGTCACGACTTGGGTTAACTCGGGTCAATTATTTAAAAAATAATAATTAAAACGACGTGGTTTTGAAGAATTTTTTTTTTTAAGTCAAATTGGGTTTTGACCATTGCTGGTTGACCTGCCGGGTTGACTTTTTTTTAAACCCAGCCAGGGGACGGATTGGCTGTGTCCCGGGCTGGGTTGGGTATAATAACTGTGCTCTGATGCAGGAACATGAACCTGTCTTGTAAACAGCTTTGTGACTTTAGTTATCATATATTTTGCTATCTGAAAGCTGAAACTACGTGTTCTCTTTGATATGTATTACTATATGTTCTCTATCATAAGCATTGACTTTGCCTCACCAAACACACTAAGATTGCCAGAAGGATGAGATGTCAAAAGTGATGATTTGGTTGGATCAGTTTGGGACCTTCGGAATTTTCTGGGAAATTGACAAGCTAAGTATATGATAGAAACAACTTAGGGTGGTTCAGGATAGTTATTATTGTGGATAGTTCTAATTGTATAAGGCCGTATGATTAGAGAGCATATACTACTTCACTAGTAATTGTGGGAAAGAGTTAGTTCAACCTTTTAGACTTTGATGGTCAGTCAATTTGGCATTTTATTTCTTCGGAGTGGTGGGAGAGAAATCTTCCTAGTTCAGAATTTCCATCTATGGTAATCACTTCATTTGGGTCATGGCATTACAGCTGTTGGTTTGACTCTTTCCCCTATCACATGTGCATGCTGACATACTCACACACTGCATATAGATCACCAATGGACATGAACATGCCCATGACATAATACACTCAGACTCTTTAATAGATATATACATGTAGAAAATGTTTTCACGTTAACCTTTGGATGCTTTCAAGGTAACATTGATTTTGTTGACGAGAAATTTTTATTTGTGTTTCATAAAGCTTCAAGTTACCTCCCTTTGAATGGCTTTTTAGGGTGTTGATTGTAAATATTCAAATTGGATAATAATATATACTAGATTGCATTCATCATGCAGAACACTGAAAGGGAATGGCATAACTGGTGGGATACCAAAAGAGTTCGGAAATTTGTCAAGTTTGACCAGCTTAGATTTGGAAAATAATCGTTTAAGTGGTGAAATACCATCTTCCCTGGGTGATCTTAAAAAACTACAATTTTTGTAAGTGATACCCTTTGTTCCCCTTGTCCTTAGAGGTATATGAGATATATCTCTACATGTTTCCAAACTTCATCATGATTGATATGATTTTCTTATCATGCAAGCAGGACATTGAGTCAAAACAATCTCAGTGGAGCTATCCCTGAATCACTTGCTAGTCTTGAAAGCTTAATCAATATGTAAGTGATGGTGTCCTGTTCAATACCTAGATGATACAGGATAACTGAGCTGTCTGTTGACTCCAGATTGGGATATTCCTAAATTGTTCTTACAGTCCCACTCGAATCATATAGCTTTATATCCCTTAGAAGTATTTCAAGATTTTGATGACATGGGTGAAATTTTCTTTGCAGTCTGCTCGATTCAAATAATCTCAGTGGTCAAGTTCCTAATCATTTATTCCAAATTCCTAAATACAAGTATGAACGAATATTGAATTAGTGCTATTTCAACTCCTAATTTTTTCATTTAGACTTATTCTTTTTTGTTTCTTTCATGGGTGTGCGCACACACGTGTGGTCTATGTCATGTAACTGTCAAAATTTAACTTAATTTGAATTTCTGTCAATTATTTCAGTTTTACAGGAAACCACTTAAATTGTGGTGGGCTGAATTTGCATCTCTGTGAATCTTATAGTGGTGATTCAGGTAATTCAGTAATTGTACTTCTTGTTTTGATTTATTGGAGATGTTTTTTGAACAGCACTCGTTAAAGTTATGTTTTCTTGAAGCTTATTGCTAATCCTTTCATCTGTTGGCAGGTGGTTCACATAAGTCAAAGATTGGAATTATAGTTGGAGTTGTGGGAGGATTTGTAATTCTTTTTCTGCTTGGAGGCTTGCTATTTTTTGTTTGCAAGGGTAGACGCAAAGGCTACAGACGTGAAATATTTGTAGATGTTGCAGGTTTGAGTTGCCTTTAAGCACATAGCAAATAATTGCATTGCTGCTACTAGCACAGAAATAAATAGAAATAATAGATCATGTCACAAGTTTGGCCGGTCCTGTTTTGCTTTTTTTCTCTGACAATCTTTGCTTGTCTTGGCCAAATTATTGTCTTTGATGTGATAAAATTCCTTTCATTAAAGCTTCAATTTATGGCTCAACTAAGCTGACTTCATTTACACCAGTATGGAATTTGAAATTTAGTTTACACTTGTTTTTGCAAAAAATTTAATTGTAGTAACAAATAACCTTTTTTTTAACTCTTTACAAAGCTAATTTTTAATGATCATAATAATGTGATAAAAGGTTACAATGACAGGCTTTATACTTTATGTTATGTATCCATACTTCAGGTAACATATACAATTTACTGAACGACAAACAAGGATTAGTGAAAAATACTGTCTAACATTGGCACTTATTTTTCCTTTAACTGAAGTGTATTATTGGAATATATTTTCCATTTAGCAGTTAGTGTTTGATGAGTGGATGTAACATGCATGTCTTCTAGCCACTTGCTATGGGTTCATATTTGTTCCTAATGCAACTGCATCCACTCAGCTTAACTAGAGCCAGTCATTGAACATGTTATGAGAAGAAAAAAAATGAGCTTCCTTCTATTTAAATAAAAATCATTTTATGATATTGTTGAAAATTTAGCTCAAAAGAGCAAATCAACAAATTAGACTGCAATCCAAAGAGAATGAGGTTAGCTGAATTCTATCATTTTATCTTATGAATTTTTTTTACTTGCCTATAATTGATACATAATTAGGCCAAACAAGCGGAAAAGCTCATAACGCTGCATATATTGTTTTAGTCTATGATACTATGGGATATTTGTTGTAACATGTAGTATAATTTTGTGCAATTATAGGTATTACATAACTACTTTCCATCTTGGATGGATTTTAGTAAAAATCATTTTGTGTCTCAACATGAATTGAACTCTCATACTTATAGCCATCCTATAGTGATTCAGATAATTTGTCTAGGGTTTAAATTGTTCAAAAATCCTGTCTGCTTGAAAACTCTTCTATTTCAATGAACATTTCCTCTTGTGACTGAAAATGGAATCTAATATATGTGTTTATTTGTGATTGATTGGTGCAACTTCTTGGATCAAATTGTTGGCACACAAAGAAAAACATATGTTCTATTTTCTAGAAATCATGAAAGTTTGAGAATTTATACAAAATGTAAAACATTGTTCTTTTTTATTTTTTTAAAAAATCACAATTAAAGAATTTAAGTTCCTCCACTTAATTTTTTTCTGAATGCCCTTCTTACCATTTGTTTAGGTGAAGTGGATCGAAGAATAGCATTTGGTCAGTTAAAACGATTTGCATGGAGGGAATTGCAGCTTGCCACAGACAACTTCAGTGAGGAAAATATCCTTGGACAAGGAGGATTTGGAAAAGTTTATAAAGGAGTGCTTGCTGATAATACCAAAGTTGCCGTGAAGCGTTTAACTGATTTTGAAAGTCCTGGGGGTGATGCAGCATTCCAACGTGAAGTTGAGATGATAAGTGTAGCTGTTCACAGGAACTTATTACGTCTGATAGGGTTTTGCACAACGACAACAGAACGCCTCTTGGTGTATCCATTCATGCAGAATTTAAGTGTGGCCTATCGTCTAAGAGGTATTAGTTATTTGTTCACAGGATTTTGAGAGGAACTGCTAACATATTTAACTGTTTTGTTCAATTATCTGCATCTGAGGTAATTGTCAATAATCATTTTCTGTTTAGCAAGTATGGTCAGTTTTATGGATTGAGACTGTCTCATGTTCATTTCTCTCATTTTTGTTGAATCTAAATGATTAAACTCAGAATGAATGGGCGTGTGTGTGTATATATATTATCATTTGATATTATATTTCTCTCACATATTTTAAATCATTGAATGCAAAAAAGTAGTGATATTTGGAACCTGACATGATTTTGTTTCCATCAGAGTATGAGAGAATTTAATTCCCAATTTTAGAAGCATGATGCAGGACAAGATGATAGAACAAAGAAGCTAAAGTAAACCCTAGCAATAGCTTGGCAACCTCCTTGATCTTTTTTATTAAGAGGGATAAACTCTAGTAGCAAATTCTCATTAATCATTCATCATACCTTTTTCCCACAACACAGAATGGATGCACTATTGGCACCAAAACTCTACCACAAAATAGGTATAGATATTCTAAAATGAAATCCAAAGTCAGCTACTATTTGGTAGGACATAAAATTTATTTCTAGCTATTAATCTGATTAATGAATTCATCAGGTGTGTGCCCAATAGGAGTTGGATTTTCAAAAAAGATTAGCGATCATGAGATGCAATGACATCTGCCATTCATAAGTAAGTCAAATGTCACAAAAATAAAAACAGAAGGGTAACAGTGAAAGGAAAGTGCGGACAATTTGAATATTGTGATATTTTGGAGAAGCTTGTTTGTCAATTATGCAGCTTAGAGTTTGATATTTTGTAATAGTTATTGGCAGCATTGAACTACTTCTGGTACTAACCTACTGATGAGTAGGACAAGGATCAGCTGAATCCTTTGAACATCCAAATAGCAATAGTTTATGCATGTAGCATGCTTGATGAATATATGTACCTCTTTCCCTTGTAATATCTAATGTCAACTATCAAATATACAAATTATAGGCTAATGTATTGTTTTATAAATTTTTCTGTGGAATAAATTTCGAGTGAGGTTTAATTTTTGTCTTGACCTGCAGAGCGTAAACCTGAGGAGCCTGTTTTAGATTGGACAACCAGAAAAAGAGTGGCCTTAGGTGCAGCGCGTGGCCTGGAATACCTTCACGAGCACTGCAATCCTAAAATTATTCATCGTGATGTGAAAGCAGCTAATGTACTACTTGATGAAGATTTTGAAGCAGTTGTTGGTGATTTTGGCCTTGCAAAGCTGATGGATGTGAGAAAGACTAACGTGACTACTCAAGTTCGTGGGACAATGGGCCACATAGCACCAGAATACTTGTCCACTGGCAAGTCATCTGGAAGGACTGATGTCTTTGGGTATGGGATAATGCTTCTGGAGCTTGTTACAGGTCAACGTGCAATTGACTTTTCACGCCTGGAAGAAGAAGATGATGTCCTATTGCTTGACCATGTAAGATAACCATAGCTAATTACAGCTATCCATTATCATTTTTTGGTTGCTTTGCATGCATGTCTCTCTCGACCCCACCTTTATTATCTATTTTTTTGCATGGAGTTATGACATCATTTGCAGATGTCTATTCTTTTTAGCATGCTTTAATTTTCATGTCATGCAACTTTCTGACTTGCTAGTAATTCTTCTATGGATGTTTTATTATGAAGGTCAAGAAGCTGGAGAGGGAGAAAAGACTGGATGCTATTGTAGATCGCAACTTAAATAAAAACTACAACATCCAGGAGGTGGAGATGATGATAAAAGTTGCTTTGCTCTGTACCCAAGCGTCGCCAGAGGACCGTCCAGCAATGTCGGAGGTTGTGCGGATGCTAGAAGGAGAGGGGCTTGCTGAAAGGTGGGAAGAATGGCAGCACGTTGAAGTTACAAGAAGGGAAGAATACAGCAGATTGCAGAGAAGATTTGACTTTGGAGAAGATTCACTTTATAACCAAGATGCTATTGAGTTATCTGGTGGAAGATGAGGTAACGAATTCTCCGGTGCATTTAAAGTATGTAATTTCCTTTTACATTAGCTTGATGTTTTCCTCGAATGAAAACAGATACATGAAAAATAAAGGAAAGAATGTGCTTTCATAATTTTTATGACAGTTGCTCATGTAGGCTCCTCGTTCTTCCTTTGTGTGAGCTCCTATTTTGTCTGCGATGAAACTATTTTGCCGTTGATTGAAAGCCTGTCTTTTTTTTTTTTTTTTTCAGTTTCATAATCATAGCTCTATTATTTATCCCAAGAAAATGGCATTTCGACTCTTGAGCTTCCAGCTTAGGCTTTTGCCTGCTGTATTTCCACCAATTTCAACGTCATTTCACACTTGTTTTCTAGGATTTTGCTCTGTCAGACAATATTGAAGTGATTTTTTATGATGACGAAATGTAATATATAACACAAAGGATAGGAGGTTGTCTATTTCCATTTCATTCCAACGGTGAAATTGCAACTAACGTTTCCCTTCCAAGTCTGTCCTCCAGAGATCCAGGATTTTCCCCTGTGCCGTTGTCGATGCTTTGACTGATAATATCTATAAGCTCCAAGACTCTTCATCAAGTTTTACCACCCAAAATCGGTCATGGATAATCATTTATGTGATTGAAATTTTGTTCTCGGGAAGAGTGGTGCCAAGATGCAAAATTTTTACTTGTGATTGCCACAAGCTCCCTGAATTATTTACTAAACTCTCTCAAGGTCCCTGCTGGAGTATGCAAAGGCAAATTTATCGAACAAGAAAATTATGCAAGTGGCAAGAGACTACCAGTGGTAGTGGGAGGCAGTGAGTGCATCAACCTTTTCAAAAGTGCAGTCAGTGGTTACATTGGACCCATGGAGCCAAATAGCAGACACAGAAATGCACACAGTCCATTTTTAAGGTCTGCATTCTATTCAGCCTCAATCAGAAACATTATTCCTCAGTATATTTCCATTAAAAGAAGTTAAACTACCCAAACAAAGAAATCTAAAAGAGAATTTTAAGCTACCATAAATCTGACGTCACATAATACCAAGTAAGCAAACCCAAAATTAATCTCAAAGTAGATGTTTACTATTTGCAAGTGTTGCGACCCGAATTCCAGGTATCTAATTGTGCAGTGTCATAAGAATATTTTATCATTACTAAGTCTCAAAATATATATATTATAAAATAAATATATATAAAATTCACGCAACATTTTATAATCTTTAAATATTTCTCAAAACCAATAAAACAATCTATAATTCAAAATACTTATTATATTAAATAAAATTCAATCTTTAAAATAAAAATCTAAACTTGAATGAAAACAATGTAATAATGGAGCGTCTAAGACATTAAATCATTAAAAAATAAAAAAAACATTTCGGAAGTAAGGCATACCAACAAAGTAGCAAACCTGCTAACAAAAGTTAAGAACCTGAAATAATATTAAAATGGAGGGGAGCTCAACCAATTCAGTAAGAAAATACTATTTAATATATATTTAAGCTATTTATAAGTATAAGGACTGAAATAGATACACACACACATACATTAATCATAATAGCATATGATAATGGAATACTTGTCAGAGATCAGACAAAACCATTGACTCAGATAACAGACGAGGTTTGCGGCCACGACCACCGTGCGAGGATCAATCGTCATAGGTTGATGTCTCTCTCACCAGCTAGGTATACGTAATACTATATACACATAAACTAACTACTTCCCATTAACATGAAGTTACTGATAAGTATATCGATATCAAAATATAATAGATACTCACATAGTTATCAAAGCAAATAAATATCCTATCAAATAGAATTCATTCAACAAAATGTGAGTGCGAAATCAAGAATATATGAATACTTAGGAAATAGAGCAAATATATTCAAGGATTTATCAATTGTATGATGTAATCAACATACATATAATATTTATATTACATGCATATTAAAAATTATCTCACTCACACGAAAAACAGAGAAAAAGACAAGCAGATACAGAACCGAAGACTTGAGGATCGCTAGTAGGAACGTCAACAGAACCTATAATGGATACAAAAAAACACTAAAAAACAACTCGAAGCAAATAACATAAGAGATTGAAATTCTAAGCTTAGAGACCAAAACGCAATTATAAACTGAACTGATTCACTCGTTTGATCTCAAATATATCCTAAACTAATCGAACTTAATATACCTGATTAACCCCTACTGCTGGGTCAACTGGTCGACCGCCACCACAAGTCAACTAGTCAGTTGATTCAGACCAACCAGTCGATTGGTTGATCATGATTTCTAGAATCCTGAAATGCCAATTCTTCTAAATTATCGATCCCAACACAATCAATATGTTATTTAATACCCTCAATTCTAATCATCTAATTAGTTCATTTTATGCTAGCTAATATCCTAAAATATCAATTAAATCTTTTTAATTGTTCAAT
>Ga0307515_10012828_pt1 | contig 15726 bp, 17 predicted proteins | sample 17_EM_MG_FD_194513 | JGI IMG/M metagenome (GOLD analysis project Ga0307515, IMG submission 194513) | Populus trichocarpa ectomycorrhiza microbial communities from riparian zone in the Pacific Northwest, United States - 17_EM | ecosystem: Host-associated > Plants > Roots > Unclassified | place... | reverse complement strand
TTTTGTTACTAATTTTAAATACCAAGGCAAACCAATTTCTTGTGCAAACTCTGGGGTAGGAGGTCCAACTAGTGAGATTAATTGTCCCCCAGGTTTTAGAATGCGAAATGATTTTTCAAGAATCTCAGGATCACGATTACTATGTAACACGAAATCGTAATTTATAAGTTTAGTTTCAAAATCTTCTTTTTTGTAATCAATTACTAAATCGGTACCAAGACTTTTTACTAAATCTATATTGGTTGTACTTGTTGTTGTTGCCACAAAAGCTCCCAGGTGTTTGGCTAACTGAATTGCAAAAGTGCCAACACCTCCAGAACCTGCTTGAATGAAAACTTTTTGTCCTTTTTTTAACTTAGCTATTTCAACAAGAGCTTGCCAGGAAGTTAATCCAACTAATGGAATAGAAGCAGCTTCTTCCATTGTGAGGTTCTTTGATTTTAATGCTAAATCACTTTCATTCACGGCAATGTATTCAGCAAAAGTACCTATTCTGTAATCGCCTACTCTTGAATATACTTCATCTCCAATCTTGAATTTCTTTACACGAGAGCCAACTTTAACAATAGTTCCTGCCATGTCATGTCCATTTATGATTGGGGTTTTATAGGGTAAAAAGAGTTTGAATTCTCCGCGTTTTATCATGGAATCTAAAAGATTGACTCCTGCTGCATAAATCTGAACCAGAACTTCATTATCTTTCATAAGCGGCTCTGCTACATCTGTGAGTTGCAGTTGCTCTGTCTTGCTATATTTTTTTACAATAAATGCTTTCATCATTATTTTTTTAGAATATTGTTTTGTCTATGTTTTTGATAATTGATTTTTCAAAAGTTTTATAGGCAAAATGTTGCACTCCAAGAATAACCGAAGTCCCTTTACCAACTGGATGATTAAATTTTGGGTTTTTATCCTCAACCAACTTTATGATGGTATCGATAACAGGAGTGGGTTCAGGTGCTTTGTCGAATAAATCTTTTGTGTAAGCTTCCAATTTTTTGCGATAACCATCGTAATCATTTATTTTATTTTCTGCAACTATAGAGTTAGATACTATATTGGTTTTAAAACCCATTGGTTCAACCATGCATACTTTTATATTAAATTCATTCAATTCAAAACGCAATGCTTTAAAATAACCTTCAAGCGCATGCTTGGAAGCAGCGTAGTAAGCACCACCTGGAAGACTGATTAATCCCATGATAGAACCTACAGTGATTATTTTACCAAAACGTTGTTTTCTAAAGTAGGGCAGTAATTCATTGGTCAATTTTACAGTTCCCCAAAAGTTAGTTTCTAGTTGTTTTTTTCCTTGCTCAATGGTAGTCTCCTCTGCAAGTCCAGATAAATAAAAACCAGCATTGTTTATCAAAATATCAAGATGGCTAACTTCATTAAAAAGTTGTTTACCAAAAGATTTGATAGAACGGTCATCAGTAATGTCTAATGCCAATAATTTAAAAGGTACAAGTTTTTGATGTAGCTCTGGATTACGACTCGTGCCGATTACATTAAAGCCACTATTGTATAATTTATTTGCAACTAAGAGACCAAATCCAGATGATGCCCCTGTTACTAAAATATTTTGCTTCATTTTTATTTATATTAAATATTAATACCTATTTTTGCTTGCAAATTGCAAGTGCAAATATACAAACTACTTTTAAAACGCAAGTAGTTTTTTAAACTATTTTATGAAAGAAGTAAAAAAAAGGTCAGATTGCCCAATTAGCTGTACTTTAGACGTGTTTGGAGATAAATGGTCGTTTCTTATTATTAGGGATTTAATGTCTGCAAAAGAGTGTACTTATGGAGATTTTTTAAAATCACCTGAAGGAATAGCAACTAATATATTGGCAAGTAGGTTAGTGATGTTAGAGGAAAATCAGATCATCGAAAAATTAGAACATCCAACAAGCAAGGCAAAAGTACTATACAAATTAACTAGAAAAGGAATTGATTTATTACCTGTGTTAATTGAAATACATTTGTGGTTTGAGAAGTACTATATAATGCCAGAAGACAAAAGAGAAATGCTTGAAACCGTGAAAAAAGACAGGGTTGGATTTATAGATAATCTTACTAAGATGCTTGAGAATTAATTATTAGGCTTGATGAAATCCGGATCTTCTATACCAAAGGAATCCCTATAGGAAAAGGCATCTCCAAAAACTTATCTATGTGATTTATAAGCCCTCTTACCATGAATAGTAGGTACTAAGTTCAAAAATAAGCTACTATCTAACTAGGTTTTTGGTTATCGCTTACCACTTTACCTTAATTATCGCTAAAATTTTATAATAACTTAAACTATTTAAGTTGGTAAGGGAAGTATTAAATTTTATATTTACGCTTATTTGTATGTTATATGTTAAAAAATGCAGCTAATTAAGGAGTTTAATAAATACAAACATATTTCATTTGATTTATGGCTCACGCTAATTAGGTCGAATCCAGAATATAAAGTAAAAAGGAATCTGCTTTTTAAAGATTTCTTTGCTATTGATAAACCTATGGAGGAGATAGCAGCTGTTATTCGGAAATTTGATATCCTTACAAATGGAATCAATGAAAAGGTAACCCGTAATTTTGATACATACGAAATCTATTGTTTAATACTTGATGCACTAGGAATTGATTTAGGACGCTATAATTATCAACAACTTGAAGAGTTTTATAACCATAGCGAGGAATTGTTGATGCAGTATAAACCATTATTGCTAGACAATAATTTGCCGCAATTTTTAAAGCAACTGTATGATGATGGCAAAACGATGAACATACTGAGTAATACCGCTTTTATAAAGGGCCGATCGTTACGCCACATTATAGCATATTACCAACTCGATAAGTATTTTGCATTTCAGGCTTATTCAGATGAAACTGGTTTTTCTAAGCCAGGGTTAGCCATGTATGAATATGCTTATCAAAATATGAAGCGGTTAAAACCTATTGAAAAACATGAAGTGCTCCATGTGGGAGATAATGTGGTGTCGGATTATGAAGGAGCACTTGCTTATGGGTTTGATGCCCATTTAATTACACACAAAACCAATGATGAATTTAAGTTACAGCCTCTATAAAATTACAGACAAGCATAATTGTCCCTTTTCTGAAAGTGAATACAGCAGGTTTAAATTTGGCGATAGTGCTATCGCTAAAAAATTTGCTGAAGAATTATTTGAAGGTTTCATAGCAGTTCATAAAGAACTGATTCTCTCGCATGAGGAAATAGTGATATTGCCCAGCCCTTATCATTCTATACCTACAGCATCAAATTATCTTAGTTTCTATTTTAAGACGAGAATAAATACCTTTTTATATGAGCATAATAGAAAAGCCCTTGTAGAATCTAAAATTTATCGTAACCAAACTTACACAACTGATTATGGTAATTTAGATTACGAACAGCGGGTAAAGTTGATTGCCAATGATACTTATTACATAGACCGTAATTTTATAGATGGTAAACTGTGCCTGTTTTTAGATGATATTAAAATTACGGGTAGCCATGAGCACATCGTAAAAAAGATACTGCAACAATATAATGTTCAGGGAAAATTTGTATTTATGTATTATGCTGAACTTATAAACAGCGATATACACCCTAACATTGAAAATTATTACAACTATTTTTATGTAAAGGATATTGAAAGTCTTAGTGCTATTATTAACGCTCAGTCATTTGTATTCAATACCCGAACAGTAAAGTATATTTTAAAGCTTGAAATAACTGAATTGCTGCTATTGATAGCGCAGGTTGAAGCTTCAGTACTTGAGCAGCTTTTTCATTTAGCGGTTAGCAATAATTACCATACCATAGCAGATTACAAGGAAAACCTGACATATATCAATCAAAATATTAAAAATAAAATAACGCATAATTATGGCTATCAATTTACAGAAAGGTCAACGTGAGACCCTTAACGCACCAAAGTTCACGATAGGTTTAGGATGGGATACTAATGCTACCACAACTGGAGCTGCTTTTGACCTTGATGCATCAGTATTTATCATGGGCGAGAACAAAAAAATTCTTTCAGATGAGTTTTTTGTGTTTTACAATAACCTTAAATCTCCAGACGAGGCTGTAGAGCATACAGGAGATAACCTTACTGGTGATGGTGATGGTGATGATGAGCAAATCAATGTTGATTTATCTAAAATTGATCCTAGAGTTAGTGAGATATGCATTGTGGTTACTATTCATGATGCTGTAACTAGAAAGCAGAATTTTGGACAGGTTAGAAACTCATTTGTTCGTATTGTAGATGCTGCTACAGGCAATGAATTGGTAAAATACGAGCTCGAAGAGGATTTCTCAATAGAAACAGCAGTAGAGTTTGGCAGAATTTACAAAAGAAACAACGAGTGGAAATTTGAAGCTGTAGGTGCAGGTCAACGTGGTGGATTAGAAGAATATTTAACTAAATATAACTAAGAAATGGCTATCAATTTAGAAAAAGGACAGCGTATTAATTTAGAGAAAAGCAATGGTTCGAAGTTGCAAAGTATCTGTGTGGGTATTAACTGGGGAGCTATTGAAAAGAAAGGCTTATTTGGCACTAAAAAAGAGCCAGTAGATCTTGATGCAAGCTGCGCTTTATACGATGAGAATAAAAGAAATTTAGATACAGTAAGCTTTAGACAGTTAAAATCTAAGGACGGTGCCATTAAGCACAGCGGTGATGACTTAACTGGCGATTTAAACGGTGATGATGGTTTAGATAACGAAGTAATCACACTAGATTTTAGTAAACTAAATTCTGCAGCAAACTATGTGGGCTTTTTCATTAATAGTTTCCGTGGACAAGATTTTAAGGACATACCATTTGCCTCCATCAGAATTTATGAAGGTACACCTACACGAGTTAACGAAGTGTTTGCTAAATATGATATTGCAAATGATAAAGCTTTCGCAGGTAACGTTTCGATGATTTTAGGGGTGTTTTATAAAAGAAATGGCGATTGGAAATTCAACGCAATCGGACTTCCTACATCAGATAGAAATTTAGAGCAGACTGTAGTAACTATTCAACAAAATCATTTATAATACCACCATGGAAAATAAAGAACTTACAGTAACCGCAACTACATCTCCAATAGATAAGGAAGGAAACGTAACCTTAGAGAATATTAAAGAGGCTGATTTAGCAACCTATAAAACCATCTCTAATCAGCTTACCGAAAAAGATGCAAATTCCATTCTTAATTTCGGCGCAGAAATACAAAATTCTATTTCACGTCAAAGTGATACTTTTTTATCCAATGTTAGAGCACAACAGGGGGGTGAAGTAGGTAATCTGATTAATGAATTACTTGCTGAGCTTAATTATATTGACGTTGATGAGCTTAACCAAAATGCTTTTCAAAGGTTCTTTTCAAATGTACCATTCCTTAAAAAGTTTGTTATTGATGTAAAAAAACTGTTTCAGAAATACGATAAGATTACAGCAAATGTGGATAAGATTAGCAATAAGGTAAAAGCAGGAATGATTAATTCCGTGAAAGACAATACCTCATTGCAAACCATGTTCGAAAGTAATGTTAGCTTAATTAAGGAGCTTGAAAATTACATAGTAGCAGGTCAGTTAAAGTTTAAGGAGTTGAACGAAGAGCTGGCCGTGATGGAAGGTAACCCGGCCAATTATCAGGATTATGAAATATCAGACAAGAGAACTTTTATCAATAGGTTAGACAAAAGACTGGCTGACATGAAGATTGTACGTTTCATTTTACTGCAATCTTTGGCGCAAATAAGAGTGGTGCAAAACAACAATACTTCTATTGCCGAAAAAGCACAGAGTATATTGACCACAACAATGCCGGTTTGGAAAAATCAATTGACTTTAGCGGTAGCCTTGCAAAGACAGAAGCAGAATATAGAAGTTCAAAGGAAAGTTTCAGAAACTACCAATACAATCTTGCGTAAAAATGCCGAAATGTTGCAGCAAAACAGTATCGAGGTAGCAAAAGAGAACGAAAATACTGTAGTATCCTTAGAAACACTACAAATGACAACCAAATCGTTAATAGATACACTTAATGAAGTAAAACAAATACACGAGCAGGGTGCGCAGACTAGAAGAGAACTTGATGCAGGATTACAAAATCTAGAGGCAGAATTGAAAAAAGGAGTGATTAACTAGAAGGAAACTCCTAGGTTTTAAAATGAGATGGTGGAAGGGTTGGAAGAAATATATACTCAGATAATTAAAGACAGTGCCAGTAGGTTACGAGTTGTAAAAATGTTGTCTAACTTTTTTAACAATAAAGACCTTTTTGCAGTTTACATACGCACAAAGGTTATACATAACCTTTTCGAGTCTAATAAGAGTCTGGATATAAATAAGCTGGAACTATTTCATGTGCAGTATACCAGTAGCCTTATAGAGCTTTTCCAAAAGTTAAAGAAATCTAAAGAGCAACAGTACCTGCTAATTAATGATGAGATGTATATTAACGATGATCTTATCAAAAAGCTAGAGAAGGAAACCGAAGACGACAACTTTAAAATTGTTGCCAAGAAACATGGTACAATCATGGCTAATAAGCTTAGAGAAGTTTATACCATGTTAGATTCTGGCAATGTCTCTTCTACCTTTGGCTGGGGAGATATCATGGTTTTTTCTGCTCAAAAAGGAAAAGAATTTTTTAGGGAGCTACCAGGAGGGGAAGCCTTTTTACAACTAACAGATGCTGATGGAAAAAAGACTTATCAAGCAGAGTATGCTGTAGTTGAGAAAAAACTAATAGGTAAGCTTAATAAATCGAATTTTAGGGTGAAGTTTACCTGTGGCTTAAAATTTGAAAACGAATACGTAGAAGTTTTTGATTTTGTAGATTCGAACGAACAGTTTATATTTATTAATAGTATTAAAACATTCTACCTGCTCGATGAAAAAATGTCAGATGGTTTGGATTTGTCTAAAAATATTTCTGATAAAGCAACAATCATATTTGAATTAAGAAGTAAGAATGACTTGTTGAGGGATAAATTGATAACTATAAAAACAACACTTCCAAAAACAGTAGAAGAAGTGTTGGCTGGCTACTTAGCAAAGATATCTGGAGTTGATTTTTTAGAAGAATTACAGAATGTAGACGAGCAAACCAACATTTTACGAGCAATGTTAAATATCAACATCAATACAAAATAAAAGAAAATGGCAATAAATTTAGAAAAAGGACAAAGACAAAATATCAATGCTCCCAAGTTTACAGTAGGTCTTGGGTGGGATAGCAATTCAAGTAGTACTGGAGAAGCATTTGATTTAGATGCATCGGTATTTATATTAGGAGCAAATGGTAAATTGATTAGCGATAGTCATTTGGTGTTTTATAACAATTTAAAATCACCAGATGAAGCAGTAGTACATGCGGGAGATAATTTAACAGGAGCTGGAGATGGCGATGACGAACAGGTGTTGGTTGATCTATCTAAGATAGCAGATACCGTAAACGAAATTTGTTTCGTAGTAACCATACATCAAGCTGAGGCTAGAAGGCAAAATTTTGGCCAGGTAAGAAATTCATTCATCCGTATTGTTGATGGCTCTAATAATACCGAATTAGTTAAATACGAATTGGATGAAGATTTCTCAATAGAAACTGCAGTAGAATTCGGTAGACTTTATAAAAGAAATAACGAATGGAAATTTGAAGCTGTAGGATCTGGGCTTAAAGGTGGACTTCAAGACTTCTTAAACAAATACAACTAAAACCAAACTAAAACAGAATATGGCAATTAATTTATCTAAAGGTCAAAAAATTGATCTTAAAAAGAGCACGGGCGAAACTCTTACCAACTTTTGTGTTGGCGTTAACTGGGGCGCAATAGAAACAAAAGGGTTTTTAGGTCTGAGCAAAAAAGTGCAAAATATTGATCTTGATTTAAGCTGCATACTAATTGATGATAACAATACCATTTGCGATCATTTATATTCACCGCTTTATCGTGTAGAGGTATTACAACAATTTGGCTTGCCTAAAGGTAAATTAATAACAGTTGACGGTGCCATGAAACATACTGGTGATGATTTAGAAGGTGATTCTGGTGGTGATGATGGATTGGATAATGAAATCATTACTGTTGATCTAAATAGAATAGCATCTAATGTTTCGCAAATATTCTTTTTCTTAAACAACGCAGGTAACGAAGATTTTTCTCAGATACCTTACTCTAAAATTAGAATGTACGAAGGAACGCCTACTATGGTAAGTTCTGTGTTCGCATCTTATAATGTTTCTGCTGAGTCTCAATATATTGGCAAACAATCAATCATTATGGGTAAATTATACAAGAGGAATAACGAATGGAAATTCAGTGCAATAGGTGATCCAACAGAAGATACTTTCTTGGGGCAAACTATACACCGTATCGTTAAATCTTACCTTTAAGAAGATGAAAATTAAGAATATAGATGGCTTAAGTGTATCAGAAGTACAAGCCATTATAAACGATGGTGGCAGATTTGTTATTTTTCCTTATACTGTATCCATAGTTCTTGCCACTTTTAAAAGATCATCTTCCATCTACCTGATTAGACCTTACGAAAAATCTATCAAATATTCTTACAAACACGTGCTTACGAATGCTGTTGCTGGTTGGTGGGGCATACCCTGGGGGCCAGTTTATACAATAGGATCAATTTATCAGCACATGAAAGGCGGAAAAGATGTAACAGATATTGTAATGAATGAACTTTTACAGCATGATCCGGAGGCAAACACGAGCACTTATAACATTGGAGGTGTGGTATCTTCTAATGCTGCGCAAAGAGATGAAGAGAAACCAACATATAATATTTCTTAGGTAAATGATTAAACTATGAGAAGATTACCTGTTTATTTTCTACTCGATACTTCTGGTTCTATGTATGGAGAACCCATACAGGCACTGAACAATGCATTAAGTGGGATGATAAATACCTTGCGTAGTGATGCGCAGGCTTTAGATTCCCTATGGATAAGTATCATCACTTTTGATAGAGAAGTTAAGGAAGTTGTTCCACTTACAGAATTGGTTCAATTCAGGCTTCCTGAAATTACCTGCCCGCAAAGTGGACCAACCAATACGGGGGCCGCATTAGACTTTGTAATGAATAAGGTAAAACAAGATGTAATTAAAGGATCTGATACTCAAAAAGGTGATTGGAAGCCATTGTTATTTCTTTTTACCGATGGTAAGCCAAGTGACATACAGTTATATCATGAAAAAACTGCCGAAGTTCGTGCTTTTGATTTTGGTGCCGTAGTTGGATGTGCTGCAGGTCATTTGGCAAATGATGCGATGTTGAAACAACTTACCGACAATGTAGTTCATCTTGATTCGGCAGATAGCCAAACCCTTAAAACCTTTTTTAAATGGGTAAGCGAAACGATAGAACAAGGAAATAAAAGTCAGGGTACGGGAGAAGAAGGATCAAAACTTCCACCACCACCTAGTGAAATTACTGTAGTTATTTAACAAGAAAACAGATGAGAAGGCTTCCTATATATTTTCTAATAGACATTTCTGAATCGATGGTTGGCGAACCTATACAACAAGTAGAAGAGGGGCTTGCTAATATTATACAAGCGCTAAAGTCTGATCCTTACGCTTTGGAGACAGTTTGGGTATCAATTATCGTCTTTGCTGGCCAGCCAAAAACCTTGGTTCCATTGCAAGAAATTGTAAATTTCTACCCTCCGCGTTTTCCAATAGGTAGCGGAACATCATTAAGCAAAGGTTTAGGACATTTAATGTTTGAGTTAAGAAATAATATCGTAAAAACAAGTTATGACCAAAAAGGCGACTGGAAACCTATCATCTTTTTGTTTACTGATGGTGTACCTACTGATGATTCTACTGCTTCTATAAATGAATGGAAACGAAATTGGCAACGTTCAGCCAATATGATTGCCATTTCATTTGGTAATGAAGCTGACAGTGCTTTATTGGGGCAACTTACAAATGAAGTGCATTTATTTAAAAATACGAACCAACAATCTTATAAGGATTTTTTTAGATGGGTTTCTGATTCTATCAAAACCAGTAGCATAAGTGTCGAAAATAATTCCTCAGGCTTCGAATTAGCAAAAACCGATGGCGATACTATATCTAAGATAGATTTATCAAAAGCGGCAGATAAAAAATCGCTGGTAGATGATAATTTTGTGGTGCTTGCTGCAAAATGTCAAAATACCAATCGTCCGTATTTAATGAAATATACACGAAACGTTGATGAAGGTGATATTGGAGGAATGAAACTCTACACTAAGTCATATCGCCTTGCAGGTGCATTTCCTGTAGATAATTCTTATTATGAACTTGCAGATGATAAAGTAGAGAATAGAATCCATAGTGATGAATTAATAGGGGCACCCAATTGTCCTTGCTGTGGTAATCCTTATGGACTAGCAGTTTGTGCTTGTCAAAAAATACACTGCTTAGGTGAACAGCTAGAAAGTACTTGTCCTTGGTGTGGTACTAAAGGCAAGTATGGCTTAGGAAATGGTGGCTTCGATATTTCAAGAGCCCAAGGCTAATGAATGAAATCGATAGGTACATACGAGCGCTATTGCAACAACAAGGTATAACAATAGGCGAACACCTTAATGAGTTGTTTCGTTCATTTGTATCTGCAGAAGAAAACATTAATAACGTAAGAAACATTCGGCTACTTCAGGAAAACATGACAAAAGAGTGGAAGTTAATAGCAAGGCGGGCAGAAATCGATGCATTGCAGCTAGCTTTTCCAAATGGAATAGCAGGAAAACAATATCAGACCGAATTCGATTTTAAAGCTCATGGCCTTGAAGACATCACTTCTTATGATTTAAGTGGATTTGAAGACACGGGCTTAGTATATGATGTTAATTCAAGAATGATTAGTGGTATACCAAAAGTCAGCGGAGATATTACACTTGTGTTAAATTATAATTTTGTAGGCGAGGCGGAAGATTCGACTGCAAATCAAAAAAAGATTAAAATTATAATTAATCCAGATCCTAAATCTTTATGGAAAGATATTCCTAGCGATGCAAATGATGTTTACGCAAAAGCAGATAACATCATTGAAACATCATCTTTTTTAGATCTAACCTTAATTGCGGCATCAAAAAGAGGTCGTTCTCATGCAAATAAAGGTAGTTTTAGGGATGATGATTATGCATATTCGGAATTACAAGATGGTTGGGGCGTGATTGTAATTTCAGATGGTGCTGGCTCTGCGAAGTTTTCGCGAAAAGGGTCTAATTTAGTATGCAGTGCTGTAGTAGATTATTTTAACGTACATTTTAAAGAATGGGGTTCCATAATCAATGAAGCCATTACTGTTTATCAAAAAGACAGTTCAATAAAAGCGAAATTACTTGATATAACAGTACAATCTTTATCAGGGGCAGTTAAAACTGGCTATGTAGCTATTGAAGATTTTGCAATTAGTGTAAATGCAGGAGTAGGCGATTTTCATGCTACCTTATCTTTTGTATTAATAAAGAAATTCCCTGAAGGTTATGCTTTTTTAAGTTTTGGTGTAGGTGATTGTCCTATGGTACTTATTGACAAATCATTTGAATGGGTAAAACCGCTGAATAAACTTGATGTTGGAGAATATGGAGGGGGAACAAGGTTCGTGACTATGGAAAATATCTTTACCAACAACAGCTTTGAAGAACGGTTCAGCATTGAATTTACTGCTCATTTACCTTATTTGGTACTTATGACAGACGGAATTTACGATCCTAAATTTGAAGTAGAAGCCAATTTGTTTAAGCCAGAAAAATGGCAAGCCTTCTTTAATGATTTACAGGGGGATAATAGTGAGGGCATAAATGTTTTGCTAAAGGATGGGCACACTAACAAAAATCTTTCTGACTGGATGGATTTCTGGAGCCCAGGTAACCATGACGACCGAACATTGATAGTTTTATCTTAAGTACTGAATATGAATATTGTAACCGTGTGGTCGGTTAATGACCCCAACAAAACATACCAGTTTAATGATAACGGCGAACCGATGAGGGGAGGACTAAAGGATGTTTATTTTAGTCCTGATAAATCTTACGTAGTTGCTTTATTTAGAGATAAATTAGATGATAACCAAAAAGAACGGTTAAAAAGAATAACTAATTATTATCTCCCCCAAATTCAAAATAAAGAAGCTGCTGATTATTTTTTAGAGGATGTATTTCGTTGGCCAACTGATGTTGTAGAACATAAAGGTTTAACAGGAATAATTGTGCCTGCTTATAAAGGTAAATTCTTTTTCAAACAAGGCCATGAAACAGGAGAGTTAATTAAGGGGAAGGAAAAGAATGGAAAATGGTTTGCTGCTGCAAAATTTCGAAATGAGCATTTTCCATTGCGAGTAGCTAAAGCTGAATTAGGCAATTGGTTAAGCTACTTTCAAATTTGTATAAATTTGGTGAGGGGTGTAAAAAAGCTGCATGCCATGGGGCTTGCGCATTCTGACCTTTCTTACAACAATATATTGATCGACCCGATAGAAAAATCGGCTTGTATGATAGATCTTGATGGACTTGTTGTGCCTGGCCTATTTCCCGCGGAAGTAATAGGCACTGCTGAATTTATTGCTCCAGAAGTTTTAGCAACCAAACACTTAAACAAAAATGATCCCAATAGAATATTACCAAGTCGATTGACAGATCTTCATGCGCTGCCCGTTTTGATTTATATGTTTTTGCTACACCGACATCCATTAAAAGGAGGGAAAATACATAACCTAGATACTGAAATGGACGACTTGCTATCTATGGGAAAGGGAGCCTTATTTATAGAACATCCAACAGATCATAGCAATAGACCTAAGGTAAATCGTTTCTCAAAATGGGATTTACCATGGAGTGATACCCATAAATTACCTTATACCATAATGGGTCCTTACCTAACTGAAATGTTTAATAGAGCCTTTGTTGATGGGCTTCATCACCCTTTAGAAAGACCGCCAGCAGAAAACTGGGAACAGGCATTGCTTAAAACGGTTGATCTGATGCAGCCATGCGCAAACCCTTCTTGTAGCCAGGGCTGGTATGTGTTCGACAATTCTACATTACCTAAATGTCCATTTTGTGATACAAAACATATAGGAACATTACCAATACTCGATTTTTATTATGAATTTAGTCCAGCCGTTTGGAAACTAGACAATTCTAGGCTAATGGTTTATCATAATCAATATTTATTTAAATGGCATGTAGATCGTAATGTGGTTCGAAATGAACGATTAGACTCTAAGGATAAAACTCCCGTAGGATATTTTACCTTCTATGAGGGTAAATGGGTCTTGGTAAATCAAAAGCTAACTTCGTTGAAAGATTTAACAGAAGGAAAAGAAATTCCAATCAATACAATGGTAGAATTAACAGATGGTAAAAAGTTACTACTATCTAATGAAGGTAGTGGAAGGCTAGTGGTCGTTACAATAACAAACAATTAATTAACTTACTCAAAATCAAATTAAATGAATCAACATCCAATTATCTCTGAACATCCTGGTCTAATTATCGTTTTTGCTATTGCCATTGTTATCATGCTCCTATTAGATTTAGGTGTGTTTAACAAGAAAAGTCACGATGTATCAAATAAAGAAGCACTTTCTTGGTCAATTGTATGGATTGCACTAGCCATGTGCTTTAGCGGACTTGTTTATTATTATGCTGGTGCAGAAAAATTTTATGAGTTTCAATCTGCATACTGGATTGAGAAGGCACTTTCTGTCGACAATCTTTTTGTGTTTATATTAGTGTTTAAGTTTTTTGATGTAGCCAATTCAAATAAACATAAGGTGTTATTTTGGGGAATTCTTGGTGCATTAATTCTCAGGGCCTTATTCATATTTTCAGGTGCTTTTCTTATTGAATTAACTTACCTAAATAAAATTTTGGCTTTGTTTGGTGTTGAGGGATTTGCCTACAATATCAATATCATTATGACCTTGTTTGGTTTGTTCTTGGTTTATGCAGGTATTAAGTCTTGGTCTTCTGGTGATGATGACGATAATGAAGATTATAACAACACAAGGGGGGCTAGGTTAATCAGAAAATTTTTTAAGGTAAGTGATAAATATGATGGGGACAAATTTTTTACTTTTCAGAATGGTAAGAAGCTAGCCACACCCTTATTAGTTGTAGTTGCCGTAATCGAATTTACTGATTTGCTGTTTGCAGTTGATTCTATACCAGCAATTTTTGCAATCTCAAATGATCCATTTATCTTATATACATCTAATATTTTTGCCATTTTAGGTTTGAGGGCACTTTTCTTTCTTCTTGACAATTTCATTCATTTATTTAGTAAGCTCCCTTATGGCTTGGCCATTATTTTAGCTTTTATTGGTGTTAAGATGATCATATCTCCTTTTTATCATATAGAATCTGTGTTTTCTTTAATGGTTATTGGAGGTGTTCTTTTATTATCGGTTATAGCTTCAGTTATGTTTCCCAATCCAAAAGAGGATTAGAAAAAGATTAATCATTATGGGCCTATTAATTTTCTGCCCTGAGTAATGGAATACAATAGAAAAGCCTTACATCCCTGTAAGGCTTTTCTATTATCACGCTGGAATTATGAGATATAATCGTCACTCATTAACCTTAGACCCACAGTATATATAGCTTATTTTGAATAATTTAACAAAAAATACACCATAAGCTTTTAATATACGAAACTATTCGTATATTGTATCATAAATTCATTCATTATGGTATTTTATAAAAAATCATTTTTGCTAATTTTTTTCCTAGGTGTAACTAAACTAGCATTTGGTCAGACCCAATCCTTACAATTAACGGCTGATACCAAAGCCAATGTTATTGAGAATCTCTCGGCAGCCCTTCAAAAAAACTATATCTTCTTAGATACTGCAACTAAAATGGCTATTTCTTTAAAAAGTCATTTAAAGAATAAAGACTATGAACCAATTACTAATCCAAATGAATTTGCACAGAAATTAACTGCCGACCTGCGTTCGGTCTATAATGATTCTCATTTATCGATAAATTATAACCCACAATTGAAAAGTGATGCAAAAAATATATCAAACCTAAACCCAGCTCAATTACAGGCCCAAAATTTACAGAACGCAAGGCAACTAAATTTTGGATTTAAGAAGGCAGAAATCTTAAGCGGCAACATTGGATACATTTATTTTGATAGATTTTTTGAAGTGAATGAGTTTTCAAAAGAAACAATTGAGAACGTGTTTTCATTTCTACAACATACAGATGCGCTTATTATTGACTTGAGAAATAATGGTGGCGGTAGTCCCGATATGGTTAAATATATCTGTAGTTAAGGAAAGAACCCACGTCAATAATTTATATGAACGCAGAACCAATAAAACTAAAGAATATTGGACAGAACCACTTTATAGTTCAAGCAATTTCCATTCTTTGCCTATATACATCTTAGTAAACAGGCGAACATTTTCGGCGGCAGAAGAGTTTGCTTATGACCTCCAAAGTTTACACCGGGCTACTATTATTGGCGAAACAACGGGTGGTGGGGCCCATCCTGTTTACCCTGAGCCAATTGGAAATGGGTTTATTGGGAATATTCCTTATGCAAGAGCCATCAATCCCCACACGAGAAAAAACTGGGAAGCCACAGGCGTGAAGCCCGATGTTCAAGTCAATGTAGAAAGTTCATTAGATGCTGCTGTACTAAGCTACTATGATTTTCAAATTAAGAGTTCAAAAGATTCAAATTCTATTAAAAAAATT
>Ga0307515_10012827_pt1 | contig 15728 bp, 3 predicted proteins | sample 17_EM_MG_FD_194513 | JGI IMG/M metagenome (GOLD analysis project Ga0307515, IMG submission 194513) | Populus trichocarpa ectomycorrhiza microbial communities from riparian zone in the Pacific Northwest, United States - 17_EM | ecosystem: Host-associated > Plants > Roots > Unclassified | place... | reverse complement strand
AAAAAAAAAAAAACTAAAAAACACAAGCTCAATCTTAATAAAGAAATCTAAATCAAATAAAAAAAAGGGTCTTTATCATCTTCCTCAGAGACCATTTTCTCCATTTCAAGCATCAAAACCCAAAAAATCTATATATAAAAAAAAGAAGCTCAGTGAAGTAAGCTACGCTATTCAGAACTAAAGATCAACAAGAACAGTAAAAAGACAGAAACTTTTCCCCCTTTTTTTGTATAGAAAGGGAAAATAGAGTGTGAAGTTAAGTACCTCAGGGTAAGGAGGGAGTGATGGAGGCTTACTAATCTCCTCAGCTGCCATTAAATTCCCAACAAAATCGAGAAAAAGTTTGAAACTTTAAAGTCCACGCTCTTCACTGAAGTGAAATAAGTGAGTCCCCACAAAAGGAACTCTAACAACAACAACTGTTTTTTTTCAGAATCTTGTAAGAAATCACTATTTCTTGATCTATATTGCTAAAAAGGATATACCACAAGGGTTTTTTTTTTTTTTTTTTGGTTTAGGAGAGAAAATGGATGGATGGTTAGGATTGTTTAATGGATGATGGTGATCTAACGGATGAGAACGTGTCATAAGGATGTGACTTAGATTTGATGACGTGGCATGTTGTGAATATTTGTGGTATTTTTTATTTTTTCCATTGTTTGATTTCATTTTGTTATCCTCATCGTGGCCTCTTGTACTAAAGAAAGATGTAGAATGGAATGGTCCCTTGCCTTCTCGAAGAAAAAACAATGGTGAGAATCAAACATTTTGTATATTGTTTGTTCAAGAGTTTTTTTCTTTTTAATAAACTAATATTAATAGATCTTTAAAGATTTTTCATATTAATTAGTATATAATCAAAGTTACCAATTATATATAAACCAATTCCCGATAATAATTCATGTTAGTATCATTAATAAAAATCTATTTTATGTTATTAACACAAACATAGCAATAAATTAAATTAAATTAAATTATATAAAAATAAACTATTTAGAATTAAATTAATAGTTTTACCTTGTGTCTCTAATTTAGAAATCAAACGTTTAGAGTTTTCTTTAAAAGAAAATACTTGAAAGAACAAAAAAGAAATGGAGAATTTTTTTTTTAAAGGGAGACCTTAATTAGGCTACGGCTTCTTCTTCTTCTTCTTTTCTTTTTTTTAAAAAAGGGAACTTAAATGCACAGCATGACATACCTTAAAAAGACATGAATAATTTGGTAAATAGGATATGATTTTCAGTTTTTTACAAGAAATAAGGTTTTTTCATGTTAAGAAATTTCTTACACTCACTTTGTAAAGGAAAGTGGTGATTTAATTTGTATTTCCTATATATATATAAGGTAAAATGTTTGAAAATGGAAAAAAAAGAAAAAAAATAAAGCCAGTTTATTATTCATTTAGTAGTATTTAATTAATTAAATTCATACACAAAACTACCAAAATAACCCAAACAATTTAATTTTATAATGCTTTCAGCAGGATCATTTTAATATATATAACCTACAAAAACCTTGATTTTCAGCAATAACACAATATCTATCTATGTATGATGATTGTTCTTGACTGGGAGGGTTAATCGACACCCCTAGCTATAGAATGGCCTCGTCCATGAGGGTATCCGTGGGACACATGTCCGGAACCATACGATGAACATCTAGCTGGAAACTCGATCGCCTCCTCCTCTCAAACCCAAAGGAGTGGATGGCTAATTATAATTAAGATACAAATAATTAACTGATCAATCTGGAAACGTTAACTAGGGTAAATCTTTGGACGTTTTATCACATAGTTATAAGATCTATGGGATCAACTCGATCGATTTAAGTTTAAGTTCATCGGCTAGACAGATTGACTTGGATTATCTTAGGTTTTTTGTATCATTTAGACGAGGAATTAAACGGATATCCGAGCGAAGGGGGTGAGTCGATGGGAGTTGGCCATGCCCACCTGCTAGCTAGGGAACAAATCACGCATGCATTTACGATAAATGCTCATAAATCAAATGTCAAGGTCAACGTAGGAACAAGATTTGATGCAACTATAGGAGACAACCCGTATGCTCTGCAGAAGAGCTTTTACGTACGGAGGCCTGGAAGATCCCTATGAACTATAGCTACCGGCTGTTTTGTCGGTCTAATATGGACAAAAAACCAACGTGCCCATGACATGCATCGATCCCCTTTACAACTTGAACAGTAATACGTATACTACCTTACTTGTAGAAGGGACTTCGTTATTTTACTGGTCTAGATTGCCACACTAGAGGCTCAGGTTCATCATTATCTATTTAGTATAATCGCAACAAGAGCATTGAATTAATCGGTGTTGATTTGGGTTAATAGTGTGATGGTTTCTTCTTTGGTCAAATAAGAAAAGACTATCCACAGCTTGGTTGAAAATATTATAAGAAGCCTTGTATAACCTATTAAGAGACAACAAAAACCATGAGTACTACAACTCAACAATGGAACCAAACGTGTTATTGTCACCAACTATGGTGCCACCATCACTTCTCTCTTAATTTGTCCCTGGCAAAAATGGTTCCTTCTCTCTCTCTCAGTATCGATCTATTTCAGTACATTTTGTGGTTTAGTTTCTTGGATTGATCTTTGTTTTGTGTTTGAAGGGTGGAAGGTGTGATGACTGTTTTGTTTGATTTTAGGGAAAGTTGCTGATGTTATTCTTGGTTTTGACTCAATTGAATCGTATGTGGTTAGTTTCATCGACCCTTTTGTTTTAGTGTGATTGTCTTTTTTGTTTGCTTCGGCTGCAGAAAGTCGTGATTTTGACAGTTTTTCATGGGAAGTTCTGTTTGGTTTCTGGGAGAATATAGAAGTTTGGTGTATTAAAGATTGATCTGTAAGATTAAGTTCTTCCCCACATACGGGAGTGCGCCATTGTCAAAGTTAATTTTTTTTTAAAATGTTTTTAGATTATTTAAATGTTTTAATATTAAAATTAAAATTTTAAAAAATAAAAAATAATTTTTTAATATATTTCTAAATTAAAAATACTTCAAAAAACAATTTTTACCCTCCTCCCAAAATTATTGCGTTCTCTCACACGAAGGTTACTAATTAATAATATGTCCTTTTTTCTTGGTTTGTGTTTGAGCATAAAGGGAATGTGGCCTTTATTGGTTCCATTGTAGGTCGAGTTGCAAACATGATTACAGAGGGGAAATTGAATCTCAATGGGATGGATTACTCTTTGTATGTAAACAACGGGCCAAACAGTCTTCATGGTATGATAAAATTAATTCTTATGATTTTCAATAATTTATGAATCAATATGAATCAGTGATATAGTCTTGGCATATTCATGTTTTTAACACACACTAGTTATGTAACCCATATTTTGCTGCAGGTTGGATAAAAAACAATTTGAAAAAAAAAATATTTATAGCCAATAAAAACATGTTTTAAATAAAAAAAAATGTCGAACAATGAAAACAAAAAAAGAAAATAAGTTAAAAAATAATATCAACCTGTGTTAACTTGTTAAGCTCGTGACTCGAGTTATTTGACCAGAGCCAATAAATTTGAAAAAAACTTGAAGCTCAATTATCAACTAACCAAATGTTGAAGGATAAAATTGAAAAAAATTGTTTTAAAGGATAAAAAACTGATGTCAATCCAAGTTAACATCTAACGTCTGTGATCTTATGGCATGGGACTCGGATAATCGCTCTAGAAAATATTATTATCCAAACTATAGACTAATAAAATATTGATGAATGAGCTGAGAAAATACATTTAATTAAAAAAAGGATGGAAAGGGAAAAAAAAAGTTAAAAGAATGAGAACAAAACTCAACATAAAAAAAGATAAAATGACAAGGGATAAAATTGCTAAACAAAAATCAGTTAGGAAAATAATATAAAAGAAATAACAATTAAAAAAATGAGGACAAGATCTGATATAAAAATAAAATTAAATAAAATCTTAAGGGATGAAATTGAAAAGAAAAAATAATTAAAAGAATGAAGACTACATCTGATATAAAAACTTTATCAAATTAAATTTCAAGGGCTAAAATTGAAAAGAAAAAAATAGCAACTAAAAAAACTAAGGGTCAAATCTCATATAAAAATCAAACAAAACTTAATCTAAAAAACTAATAAAAAAAGGATCCAAAACAATCAAAGATTAATCAAAAGAATTATTACTATTAATTAAATAAAATTAAAATAGGAGGACTTTTTTTTTTTTGCTTGACCAACATGCATTTCGAGACCATGAAAGAGAAATAGAGGGGAGAAAAACTCGATTGCTGCCAAACTGCTAAGAACCACTATACACGCATCAACCCAATGGAAGCACTACAACTTGTCAGATCTAGTGACACAACGATCTGGCCTTTTTGGTCACTAAAGCGTATTCCATACACCACTTGAATGTGACAGCTCCGCCCCATACAGGCGCGTTCTCCCAGGATGCCTGACAATTTTTATTTATTAATTTTATACCTCTAAAAAGACTAAATTAACCCTCATTCATATTGTTTATAATGTAAAAATCAAGAGAAAAAATCTAAAAAGCCCTTAGATGGTAGGTAGCCTATAAAATTTCGTTCAAAAGGCATAAAAGTAATTAAATGGTATATTAAAAATGAATTTATAGAAAAACCCTTCAATTTTAATCTATAAAATTATGGCTATAAGGGTTTGGTAGTAATTATATCATGCAACCAAATATAAAATAACCGAAAAACCCTTGAATGCAAGCTATTTTTTGCTTTTCTTTTAAGGGTATTATAGTATTTTGATTGTTAGTTTTTTGTTTGAAAAGCGTAATATGACCAACAAAAAACAACAATAGCCATTGAATCCTTATGAAAAGACAATCCAACCCCGCAAACCAAGGCTATTTTTTTGTGAGTGAAGAGTAAAATAGTCATTTTATTGCAGTTGTAGAACGTGTGTACATAACATTGCGGCGTCAGGATCAAGGAGTCGCCACCTACTTGTTTGGTTCATGATCAATAGGAGATCCAGGTGGACTGGTCTTATCTGAAATTCCAGGGTAAGAGACTGGTTGTGGTTATGAAATGTATTAACACCCCTAATGAATCTTACCTAAGGTAAACTGTATTGTATGGTTTGAGTATGGTTTAAAGGTGTTGATGGGTTCTTAACTGGTGGTCTGTCTATGGCTCAGAACAAAGATTTATGCTCATGAATACATCTGGCATTTCAAATTTATTATGGCTCGTATGACCAGGTAAATTCTTATAGGAAGAATTCATATAGATGCCTTAATAGGGCTTACCCATCCTAGAAGGTAAAAATGTTTTCCACAACTCATATATTATGGTGAAAAATACTCTCAATTAAAATTGATGAATATCCAAAATAATTCTGAGAATTTTCTAGTCAACTCTTGGTACTTGAATATCAGCTTACTGGTAGGTCCGACATTTCTACCAGAAAGTTGACTGTTAATTTTCAGGAATTAAAGTTTTTAGGGTTATTGAAATATTGACCAAATTCTTAAGGAATTTTATAAACTTATTATAAATTCCAAAAAAAAATGCATAGAAATTTTCTAAAAACAATGGTAAAAACCATTACTCTCTTTTTTTATATAAATAAAATGCAATTTTTATAAGGATTTGGTCATATACAAGAAGCAAAAGACATTTTTTTTTTAAGGTCAAGTTTGGCAAAAACTTATTTTTTTTAAATCAAAATTGTCAAAATAGGAATATGAGATGTTTGCCAAATACACTTTTTTTTTAAAAAAAAAAAACCTTTAGCAAAAATATTATCAGTCAAATAGAGTCTTAACCTTTGACCAAATTTTGACCCGATCAAGTTGACATGAAATCATTGGTCTGACCATAAACCAAACTAAAGACATTGATTTGACCAAAAAACTAAACCAAAACTAAAATTAAAACTTAAAATGAATCAAACTTAAAAAACACAAAAATCTTGGACAAAAAAGGGATCAAATGAAGAAAAAAAAATCAATAACAACTTAAGAACATGAAGAATATCCAAGGTAAACCCAACAACATGGATCCCAAATCAAACCAGATATAATCAAAACAAAAACATTGACATGTTAGAAATCATGCAAGGATTCCTAATCTAGTATTCATTCACTTCGATTATCAAATAATCAACATGATTTTGTCAAAATTGGTTTCAGTTTAAAACCAAAACCTTAGGATTAAAACACCCTAAAACTTGTTATTGATACAAATAAACCTTAGATTATTTACTAGTCAAGTTTCTTAAATGGTATAGTGTAATGAATTGATCCAAAATTGGTCTAAATTATAGGGCTAAGATAATGTTCTTTCCAAGAACATAAAAAACACTGCCTTAGAACCCATAAAAATGCCCAAATATACCTAGCACTATCAAACCCCAGAAAAGGTCTTTTAGGCCTCTAAACATACTGTTTTTTATCCTCACAAATCACATTATCAATACCAAGCTTAGTTGAATAAAAAGAACTAACAAACACCATCAAATCATCAAAATTATGCAAGATGTTCCAATTTAAAAAATTGTGAAGTCTGAGCAGCTTATATCTTCATGCAATTTGGATTCAAAATTGGTTTTCTAAATATATGTTGATCATGAACAAGCCTTGTAAACCCAGGATTAATAATATTTCTTCACAATGCATTCATCAAACTAACAAAAACTAAAAACAAAATTCTTTTATAAAAAAAAAAAACCTAACTAGAAAGCTTTTATTACATTGAAAACATCAAACACATAAAAGAATGCGTTAGAAAACAACATCAAACCAAGAAATAAAAAAAATTATAGCAGCAAAAAAGCAAACAAAACCCTACTTTTGAAACATTCTAAACTTCATCTCCATGTTTGTAAACGTAAATGCATACCAAATAACAATAAAAAAACTCAAGCACGCCACATAGACTCCACTTTTAGATTATAAAGTATACCTTCAAGCCCCTAGAGTAGCTACTACCCTATTTGCTTTCCTTTGTAAAGTCTTATTTTCACAAGCTTGTTAGCCTTTCAAAGCTTAAGAAATCTTTGTGCTAGGTTCGTGAACCTTTACACTTAACTTCTTTATCAAGATTTTCAGGGAGTATTTATAGGGTTTTAAGATAGAATTTAATCAAAGATTGATCCTCCTTCATCAAAGCATGACCCTCTAATCAAATTGAAAGAGTTTTTGGATATGTTTTATAGTTGTGAGCTTTATATCAATGTTGGTTTTAGAATGGTTGTTTTGCAACAAACTTGATTTTTGGAGATTTTGGTGGTTTTTTCAAACTTGGAGACCAAAAAGCTTGTTTTTGGCCTTTGGATCTTGAGAAAAATATGACCAACCTTTGATAAGAACCCACTAAGAAGGCTTAAAGTGTGAACACACGAATAAGATTATTGGTTTTGTGAAATGGGTATCTCAGTTAAGGCTGCCTGAGTTGATCAATTTTAAGGCTTCGTTAGAGCAACTCCAATGTAAACATCATCGAAGACTACCTGAAATTGGTAGAGGAGAAGCATACCTTTCGATTGGATATATTCTTTCTCAATTTGATGGCCTGTAGCTCCATATTTATTCATTTGAAGGTGCCAACTCGTTCAGCCGAGAATCTGAAAATATAGTGATGACTGATCGGGGACAAGATATTGTTGAGTTCGTTAAAGAAAATCGTATATAAACATTTGATATGAATAAATGATCTTTATAGAGGGGGAGTTTTTCAGTTGAATGGTGATTGTTACAGCCTTAGAGGTGGTCGGAGACGCCACATTCATTCATCTAAAAGTGTCTTCTCAATCAACCAAAACTGCCAAAGAAAAAGCTAAACAGTGGCCGAACGACCTATCGTCTATGTTAAACCCTAGAAACTATGATTTTTCATTTAGGATTTGAAAATTTTCACTCTAGTCTTTATTCTTTTAATTTCTTTTAGTTGCACTCATAATTGTCTCCTAAACTTTTAATTTCATGTAATTTCACCCCTGTCAAACTCAATTGCCAAGACTAAAGTTGATAGCCGATTTTATTTTAATTCATGGTTATGAAATTGTGCATTTTTACCCTCAATTAATCAACAAATTTTTAATTTCTTTAATTTGGCCCTTGATTTATTAGGAGAATTTGTTCAAAAATAGCACTGTAAGAATCATTCAACCCCATCAGAAATTGCATCATTTTTCATTGATCTTGTTGTGTTACGTGTATTGTGTTGTTATAGGAAGCTAGTTCATCCCATAGACCCTTTAATTTCGTGTAGTAGATAGAAACCGAGAGTTGTTCTTGCCGAAGACAAGCAATGTCTCGCTGAATTTTAAAGATGCAAGGTGCATTGTTTTAGGAGAATCGCTTATGAAGATCTTCCCAAACTTCATGGGCGGTTGAGTAATAGATCACACTGTTTGAGATTTTTCGACTATAATTTTTGACAATCCAGGAATGAACCATATCATTGCACCGAAACTAGGCTACATAGTTTTCATGATTAATTTCTTCCGAGGGGGCTTTGATTGAGCCATTGACAAAGCCTAGTTTATTCTTGGAGTTTAAGGCTAGAGTCATGACCCTTTTCCAAGTAGAATAATTGTCTCCATTGAGATCATAACTAATCCTAGATGATCTGAATGATGAGTGAAATAAGGATTCGAGAGATTTGCTTTTGAACTATCCATAGAAGTCTTTGTTTTTTCTGATAATTTTCTTGTTTAGGAACGAAAGGAAGGGTGCGGTGCTAGGATTTAGGATATTACTCTGCTTTGATACCATGTAAATATAAAGAGAAAATTGAATTTGCTGGAATGATTGTATAATTGATCACATCATATATTTATACAAAGAGACTTACAGTCATTCTCACAACTTAGAAGTCAATTACTACCTTATAGTTTATCATCGTATAAGTTAGGCTTTACAATTGAAAAGTTAATGTGTACAGATTATCTATTCCTAATATATAGCTTGTGAGATTCCTAACAGTTGTCTGCTGATTGGATCGCGTCACCTCACTAGGACAATGCCTGCCTTCAAATGGAATGTGATCCATATACCACAAACATTCTATTTGGAAGAACTGCAGACTGAGATGAGATAATGCAGTTTGATTGGAAGCTAATATGCCTGAGAAAATAGATTCCACTGAGGATTGAGTTTTTTGCAAATCTTGCCATACATGAATTACCATCTGAAAACATCTTAGTTTTTTTCTAAATTCAGGGCTGATTCTTCTTCACTCAGCATGGGGAAATTCAATTGTTTTACATGTGATACATTGAAGATACAGAAAGATCTACTAATGAAATAAACAAAATATGGTTGCAATTTCTGCTTTTAGTCTGGAAATGTGTCGAAATCTCAATATTGTCATGAAAGGGAAGTATAAAAGCAACAAAAAGCATTAATGGCAACCACCACTCACAATTCTTGACACGGTATTTCAACCCATATGACATAACCAATGCAAAAACCTGGAAGGAAGGCTTAATCCTCCTTCCCATCCCTTTCAACCCTTCCCTGTCTGAAACAAAAGAATATGATCTGAAAATGGTAGATATAAACCTTAGTCTACTTTGCAAGTAACCTAACCTATGCAATCAAACCAGGTATGCTTGTGCAATCCTTCTGGCCCTTCTCCTTTGCCTGGGAAAAGGCTGCTAGGAGGAGATACTGCAAAATTTTGGGCTTACACCTTTTCAGTAGAGCCCAAAAGAGACCATTTAGAAGTTGGTGGCAGACTTCAGTTTTTGTTGTATGTGAATATCATTCACTGACCGAAACAAACTAAAGACCAGGAATCCTCTGTTCCATCAGGAGATATCCTGGCATTCTGCAGAAAACATTAAGTTCCTCGAACTCTTGGGCCTGCGCTTGATGTGGAGTAAGTTCCCCTTCTCATCCTTGAGAAAGGGACCTGGATTGTCAAACAAATATACTGTGTCGATATTTGAAGTCCTGCTGTATTGTTAAACTTTGTTAAATGAGATTTTAAATTAGCTTGGAGCTAGGAATGACTAGCAAGAAAACAGATAGAACTTACCTCGTCTCCTGTTTCATGGTTGGTAGGAGGAACTTTACTTCAGAGGATCCTCACTAAAGCTCCTCACCCGGAGTTCCACTGTCCTAAGATCACGCAGATGCTGCAAGATCTCTTGGAGAAGATCCATCCCCTTGTCTCCCTTCTGTATTGAACTCATACAATGCTTTAAGAACTCCCTGTCTGCTTCAAGAGCTTGTAGCCTCTCATAAACATGATCTACCTCCTCTTCAATGGCTAGTTTTTTGCCGTCTAGATCAAATTCGGGAAGCAAAGAGTTTTCCATTTCAACAAACTCAGATTCAACATTTTCATCGAATATAAACCCTTCTTCAGTCTCATTATCAGCAGCATCATCCAGAAGAGGAAGGAGGTTCTTTGCCATGGAATTCATTGTTTTCCTCTCGGGATAACGTCCATCCTTTGACGTTTCAATTGAAATCCCATTTTCGTCTGGAGTGCTCATTTCATAGCTTTCACCGAATCCTTTAACGCTATAATTTGAGGAATGCTCTCCCGAATGCGCATCCTCAATATCGTCATTGTCATCCAAATGGAGTAGCTTCTCCTCCAAAACCTTGAGCTGATCTAAAATTGACAGCCTCTCTTCCTCAAATTCAACCAGGGAATCATCTAGAGCAGTCATCTGCTTCACACAATCCAGTGCTATTTCCTGCAAATTTACAACACCATCACCTGAAGTATTATTATTACCACTTTCTTGGTTTCCAAAGCTGCTGCCTCCATCTTCATCCCTTGCTTCACGATTAAGATCAATAGATAGCTCATCAAGATCCTCTGTGTTGCTGCATGTAACAGAAGAAGTTCTACTTCTTATACTTCCATCCTTGATTCTTCTAATCTTTCTCAGTTTTTCTTTAGCCTCATAGTCCAAAACCTTCCTGCGATACACTTCCAACTCTTTCTCAAGCTCTTGCTTCTCCTTTTCTCTCTTGATCATGAGCTCGTTTAGAAGTTGCAAGGCTTCCTGGTCATATTCAGACTGTTCTTCCATCATCCTCTGGTATTGCAATGCTTCCATCTGCATTGCTGCCTTCTCTTCTTGAAGCCTGTTTATCATAGCCATAGTCTGGTTTGCAGCTATTGCAGAGGCACTCCTCTCTTCCTCTAGTTCTGTATATAATGCTCCGAAAGCTTTTCTTTCAGCTTTAAGAGCTGTTTTCATCCTTTCAACTGTAAGAACTGAATCGCCAAAATCCATCTCACTTACCACACTTCCGTCTAAGGATTCCTCGGTCCCTGACTCTCGCTTCTCGAATAGCATAAGCTTCTTATGCAAGTAGTGAGCACTGTCAACAGAAGTAGGTGTCTCGGGAAACTTCTCCTCCTCAGCTTCATTAGACTCCAAATGTGAAGATAATATACCCACTTGGTTATCATCAGCTGACAACATTTTTTCTCCTTCGGTAGTTATTTCTGTGTCGTTTGGACCTAGTATAGCAAAATCGCATTAGATTTACTTCTTGTTTTGCAGATCGTTGTAATTACATTGAGCAAGCATTATTAGAGTAGGTAAGATATGGAATTCTGCTTACCAAGCTCATTACTTTCAAGGGCATCCGGGATCTCAGCTTCATTGTCGGTTTCAGAAGACTGATCTTCTTGCAGGCATGGCAATCTTGTTGATTCTTGAGCTTGATTGGTTCCAAAATCAGAAAGCTCTATGAAGTCCTTGGATTTGGTTTGATCGGTAAACAAGTTGGAGCCATTAATTTCTTCCTCATAAGCTGCTTTTGATTAGATAATTGCACAACGTTGGTTAAGCTAATAATGTTCATGAAAAAAATATAGATTGGACAAGCAAATGAACAGTTATTCTATACCTGGAAGCTCATCTGGTTCTACTGTTTCTTCCATGTCAACACTGTTTCCACCAAGCGATAATGTTAGAGCTTCTTCTGGAGCAGTAACTTTTTCGTGTTCCTTGGCGTCCAAATCTTTTTTCATCTCTGTGAAATTTGAAACTGAAGATTTCTCACAGCAATCCACTGCTATTCCCATGCTTTCAACTTCTGCATAACTTGTCATTTCTTCTTTATTCATTTCATTGTGTAATGCAGAATCAGAAATTCCATTTTGATGAATTTCCTCTGCAGGATCTTCCTTTAAGTTGTATGGTTCTTGATTTGCAGTGGTTGATGAATCAATCAAATCAACTGGGATCAAGCGACTAAAGTCACAGCCAAGATTTCTCTCCAAATGCAGATTGATGATTTCAAGAGAATTATCTTTATCAAAACAATATTCAATCATATTGTCATCAAATCCTTGATGAATAGAGTCCATACCATACGAGTCCTGCTCCATAATGTGAGCTTCCTTTTCATCATAATGCAAGTTTGATTCAGACCTTGAACAGTCTTCCCCCACTGCATCTTTGAGGCAAAAACTTCCGACTTCAGATAGCATTTGATGTTCATCTGTGGCCACTTCATCTTCCTGTTGTCCTTCTCTATCATCTCTTTTAATCTCATTGCTGTCTTCATGGTCAGTATAATGTGCCAAGCTATCAGGTTTGCTTATTTCCTTGCAGTAAATTCCATCCTTTTCATCATCCATCTCTTCTACGATCAGATTTCCTTTCTTGCTATACTTCAAAGCTTCCCAGGAAGGCTTGAACAGCAGATAAGGAGGGTAGACATTGCTGTTTAAACTCTCATTGCAGCAAGAACACCTGACAATATTTTCACCATTTGCAATAGCATCCTTGCTAACCCAAGAAAAGAGAGCAATTCTCCTTGTCATCCCACCAGACTGATCGCTGTGATTTGGCCGAGAAGCCAAGCAGTCCATGCACATATTCTGTGTTTCAGCCAGTTTTTGATGATTTGAGCAATAACTCAGTTTGGAAATCTCAGTTGCATGACTCTCACACACAAGATCTCTATAAGAGTAGGTGTTTTTTCCGGGCTCCAACACATGATCAATCCTGGAACACCAAGGGCAAGGCTTTTTAAGACCGAAGTATTTGGCAAATTTGGTTATCAGATATGTGAACAAAGAGTTGAGGAGTAGAAGAATGATCAGGACCCATTCAAGAACTGCATACACTAGAATTACAGTGAGTTTGTGTGTGTTTCTTTGCAGCATGGTTGCAAACTTGTTGCCTGCCATGGTTTCCTACTCTTGACTTTTGTTCTTCACAGTGACCAGACACGGAGGGAGGGAGAGAGAGAGAGAGAGAGAGGTTAAAGAGGAAGGGAATGAAGAATGTTTCTGTTGTTTTGACGAGGCAACAAAGGCTGAGTTGTTGCAGAGAAGAGAAGCAGTGATGCTTTTTCAGAATGTATTAATTTTGCTTATAGTAACAGTAAATTAATTAATTAGATTTTATAATATGATGAGTTGTCAAAGTAATAATAGCATATGCCACATTTATGACATTAACATATATATATATATATATATAAAACTCAATCAATTCTTGGATTTTTTTTTCTTACTTAGGTATCTTTTCACACCCTTTTAAAGAATAAAACTAGTCCTGTTCGAAGTTTGTGGCTATCTCTTCTAATAAATAAACTTTTTGAAGATCGAACTTGTGTTTTTATCCTTACAGTAATATAACAGTATCTTAAATACTAGACCAACACTTCATTAATATTAAAGGATATGAATTAAGGTTTAATCTTGCTTATTTTTTTTTTTGGATAATCTACCGTGTAAATATTTATATTGTATTTTTATTTACATGTATATCATCGATTAAATCACATAAATAATAATATGAGATATCAATATAATTTTAAAAATTTATCTGATGATTATAAATATACTGATCATATCTAGTTTTTAAACAATTTTTTTTACTTTTAAATTTATATAAAATATATTAATACATGTATATAAAAAAATAAATTAATCCATGAAATAAATAGTATTGGTTCTCATAATTACTCAAGTTAACCCTAATACAAACCATCATGTAGAAATAAATTTTTAATTTCTTGCATAACACTCCCGAAAAAATCTATTAGAATGAGATTGTTACTGTAGCCAGAAAAAATTAGCCATGGTGGGTCCACATGAATTGATTTGGGTCAGACCACGCGGAAGGTACGGCCCACATTTTTCCACATGAATTGAGTTGGCGGGCCCAGTATTCTATAAATAGGTTGGCCCACCTGCAGTCTGACGCTCTCTTTAGCATTTTATATTATTTTTATTATTATTTTCTTAATTGGATAATTTAAAAAAAAATGTGAAGGGAAAATTACTTCACAAATAAATTATAAACAAGACTGAATAATTTATTATAAATCTCACTATTATAAAGTACTTTTTTTAATTTTTCATTTTAAATTTAGGAAGCATTTTCTGTGAAATATTATTATAAATTATCTTAAATACATCAAGTTAACGTGTAGATATAACTTTAATAAAATCTAATCTTGATTGATACACAAATTAGTTCAAGAATATTTTTATAGTCGTATACACACAAATAAATGTATTTTAAAAATAAAAAAATTTAAAAATAAATTTTAAAAATGTAAAAATCTGCTGTGATGTTTTAGTTATAACATCAAAAATCAGCTGCACATTTTAAGTTCATGCACTACAAAAAACAATAATAAAAAGAAAAACTTGGGATTCTATTTTTAAAAATAAAAAATAAATAAATAAAAAAGTGAAAGGAGGAAGGAATGATGGAACAGAGGTGTGAAACAGTGGCAGACATTATGGAAAGGCTACAAGGAGAGAGAAAAGGAGAGAGAGGGGGCATCAAATTAGGGGACTGTGATGGTGACCAAAGAGCCTTTCTATAAATAAAGCTGTAATTAATATGGAATTGGTGGGGTCATGGGTCCCTCTCTTTCCTTGCTTTTGCTCCCTGGCGCCTTATTTTTCTCTTACTTTTCTAAAGTTAATTCCTCGAATTAAGTAGCATAATCACTTTTAATCAAGCAATCAATCTTAAAGCTAATCACACTTGAGCCTTAATCTATTAAATTTAAGGACTTTTTTCTTGTTTTTTTAAAGTTTATTTCACCTGTCTAAAAGTGGATGAGTGTAGAGAAATTAATTGTCTTTGCTGTTAGGCTCCGTTTCGAATCTAACCTCATTTAGGGTTTAGATTGTTCGGTTATTGAATCAATTTCTATAATGTGAAATCGACTCAAATTAATTATTTTTATTAAAAATAATATTATTTTAATTTTTTCTTATAAAATTATTTTAAAATTGACCCGGCTAGATATTACATGAATTTAGCTATATCAATTGAATCATAAATTAGCTTATTAGATCATCCAAGTTTAACCAAATTAATGTCTACAAACAATTTAAAATAAAGGTTAATCTAGGTTTCAACCGCGTTTTCAAATAGAGTTTTAATAATATCTTGCTCTACGTGGTGAGATTCTTTTTTTGTTAAAACTATTATTTAGATATTATAAACATGTTTTTTAAAAAATACAACTTGAATCATAGAATTTGCTTAATCAAATAAGTTAGTTTTATTTTAATCAAATGATAAAAAATAGATAATGACAACAAATGAATCAAATTTTAAAAAAGATAATAATAACATGAAAAAAAATAATGTAGCTTCATTCTCAGTTCATTAAATATAGAAGGACAAAATTAGATAATAAAAAGGAAAAAAAATTGGCTAGAGTCATTTCAAGTTAGCAAGACAAACCTATAACTCAGTGAATAAGAGGTGAGTCAACCGGAGTTAATCTGTCAAAGTTAA
>Ga0307515_10012826_pt1 | contig 15729 bp, 7 predicted proteins | sample 17_EM_MG_FD_194513 | JGI IMG/M metagenome (GOLD analysis project Ga0307515, IMG submission 194513) | Populus trichocarpa ectomycorrhiza microbial communities from riparian zone in the Pacific Northwest, United States - 17_EM | ecosystem: Host-associated > Plants > Roots > Unclassified | place... | reverse complement strand
CGTCCTAATATACTAGATCTTCTATCTAGTTTCTATTCTTACTATACAGTAATTCTTACTCTAAATTCCTTTATAGTTTCCTTTCTTTCGCGTCTTATAAGTAGATCCTTAAAGTCATTATACTTCTTAATCTTAGTATTAACTTTTTAATCTTTAGGCTAAACACTGCGTTCCCCTAATAAGTCTTCTAGGTCTATATATCTGTCTTCTAGTCTAACTACTGTTTATATTATAGATTCTCTAATCTATAAAAAATCTCCTTGCCTTTTGCCTATAGGTATCCTTATTTATACTCTAAATTCTTAGTTCCTTAGATTTTTTAATCCTAAGCTTACTTCTAACTTAAGCTTAGCTCTCGCCTTAGTCTAACTAGGCATCTATAGTGTTCTTATCTTATCTTAAGAGTCTTAAATCTTATCTATCTCGTCTTAAGAATCTAATACCTATAGGAAACTCTATCCCGAGCTTATTTATATATCTTTAAACTAAGCTATTACTCTACTCTATTAGTTTTCATCTATTATAGGTCCTTAAGCTATCCTTATCCTATCTATAGAATCTTAAATCTCTTTTATCTTATCTTAAAAATCTTAAGCCTTTGGCCTTTTACCTTTATTAAGGGGTAAGCTAGCACTAGCAGTCGTCTGCTTACTTAATCTTCTTTAAATATTACTCCTTCCTTCTTATAAAGCAATGGATGCCGTATCTAACGGTGTTATAATACCTATTACTAAACCTTGCTCTATAGCGGTCTCAGTCTCTACTTCTATAATTGCGTTATTAAGGTTTAAATACCTCTAGTTAGTTCCTTTACTATCCTTATCGCTATTAATTAATAAGTACTCCAACTTTATTATTATTATTGCTAATCGTTGTCCGTATATTGCTATAATATCTTAATCTAGCTTATAAAGTTAATCTTATTCTTTATCTAACTCCCTAGTTCCTCTACACTCTATAAATTTTAGCTCCTATAGCTAATAGCTTACGCTATACTTAGCGTCTTTATAAATTTGGTATACGTTATTATAATAAAACGTAAAACTTCTAATTAAATATTCCTTTATTCCTTACAGTATACTATTGTCCCTCTATACGTGTATATCTTCTACTAGTTAGGTTCCCTTTATTATATAATAACTCTAACTATCTTTATAATCCCTTATAAAATAACCTTATTTCCCGCAATTTATATAAGCTCTATTTTTAAACTATTAACTTTACTATAGAGTCCGCCTAAATATCTTCTGCTGCTAAGATCCCTAGTTTAGCCTATACTTCTTAGTTCTATAATTACTAGATCCTTAACCTCTAGGTTTCTATAGTTTCTTACTCTATCTCTTATAGGCTTCTTTAGTACTACTTAGGTCTATTAGCTTTACGCCATACTATAGTTTCTAACTTAGCTTTAGTTATTATATACTCTATATCTTATATAACTATAGAACTCTATCCTAACCTCTCTTAGTCTATTCCCTTTAGTAGATCCTATTATTAATCTTTATTACTTAATCTATTAATTCCCTTAGGGTATCCGCATCCTTTATTAGAATAATTACGTCCTAGACTTTAGCCTTAAGTTCTTGCTTATACTATACTATAAGCGCCTTATTATTCCACTTAACTTATATAGCTAGCGTTTAGAACTATATTATATACTTAATTGCTAAGGTTCGTTACGTAATATCTTAAAGTTTTCTTTTTACTATAGTTACTACCTCTAGATCTCCAAACATTTATATAAGTCACTCTATAAATTCTTCCTAACTTAAGAACATAAATCGTATATCTTAATTAGTAGTTATTATTCTATTTGCCTATATTTCTATAAGGTAAGGCTTAAACCACTTAAGTACCCTTTCTAATAGGAATAGTCCCGCATAGGCTATCCGATCCATAGGTATTGCTAGCTTTACTCCTTCTTATGTAACCTTAAAATGCATTTATATAAGAAACCCTTTAAGCTTTAATCTTTCTCCTAAGAATCTCTTAATTAATAGTAACTTAACCTTTACTGCCCCTATCCTGTTAATCCTTTATTTAAGTACCGCATTGTTTTCTATTAACTGGTTAACTATCTCTTATAGTTATCTAACCGTTATAGGTTGCTATAAGTTAGTATCTACTATACTAATATCACCTCCTAACCTTAAAGTAGTTGCCGCCATTAATAGCGTTATAGTGGCTGCTTTTAGTGGCATATTATTTAACTTTCTATATTTAATACCGTAACTAGGTAGTAATTGTATAACGGAACCTTATAGCAAGAACTACAATAGGCTCGTTAATAGGCTAGGTGTATAGGTAATATAAACTAAAGTTAACAACGTAATAATAACTGGTAGAGTAGTTACCTAATAAATTAACTCTAATTATATTCTAAGAATTACTATAAAGAAAGAACTATCTAGAGTAGGGACTGTGGTCCTTTAAATACATAACCATACTCCTAGGAAACCCTCCTTATACATAAGGTACGTATGCTCTATCTACTCTGTTGCGGATTACACAGATCACACAGATCATATAGATCACATCACGTAACTCGGTTACCATTCCTCGTCACATAGTTCTACCGGATCTATCCTAGACCGTACTTATATCAACTAACTAGCTTCTTCCGACTCCTCTCCTAGTCGTCATAACATCGTACTTAAAGCGTCCGTAACAGGCAAGTTGGAAAGTTAATTTTAACGTGGTGACCGAGTTTAGGAGGCGACCGAGTTCCGGGGGTCTGAGCTTAGTAGGCTAAATATTTAGTATATTTTATAATATATAGCTATAATAATTTTTAATATAATTTTTTTATATATTATACCTGTTTAGTATAAAGTCCTATAAAGAGAAAAGTAAAAAGGTAAAGACTTTTTTAAATACTATCTGCTAATATTTAAGTCCCATTTCCTCTACTACAAATTTTTAGCAGTGAAAAATATCTTAGTAAAATACTAGACATTAATAACTCTAATATATTTATTATATGCCTATTAATATAGTTTAGATGTAGTAGAATGCTACTACTGCTAATAGAAGGAAACCAGCTAGTATACGCCGGTAACTATGTGTGGGTGCTCTGGCCGTAACTCGTTTTCATTTCCTTTGAGCACCTGCTGAGATCACTTCCGCCTCTTCATACTTGCCTTGCGTCTTCAACACCATCCCAAGGTTGTTGACGCTGCTGAGCGTATCGGGGTGCTCTGGCCCAAGTACATTCTCCCTGCCTTTCAGTGCTCGCCGGTGCATCACTTCCGCCTCTTCATACTTGCCCTGGCTCTGCAACACCAGTCCAAGGTTGTCGGCGCTGGTGAGTGTCTGGATGCTCTCGTCCTCGCACCTTCTCTCTTACTTCTACTAACATCCGAACAACTTTCTCCGCGGCTTTGTACTCGCCTCTAAGGTATAGGTACTAGCCTGTGCACACTAGCATGATTTTAAGTTACTCACCATACCTTATGAAAAGATCCACTTTCGGAAATATTTCGAAAGATCATATCCTGATTCCTGGTCTCACAAAGTGCCGAGAACGACTACTCGAGTTGGGGGCATAGACAGCAGGTCAAGTTCGGCTAGAATATTAGATCAACCAAAATGCCGCAATGCCTGTACCAAATTAATTTTTGCTGGGAAAGTAATGCTGAAAGGAGTGTTTCATTGAGCGGTCAATATTTCTGTGTGCATCTTTGGCGCGGAATAACGTTTTCGCAGGTAAAATCGCGGCTGACCTTGGACTGACGTAGGCTTCGAATCCATCAGCTCTTCACCGACAACAAGTATCCACCAACCAATCCACAATCACTTACAGGCAACTTGGAGATGTTCTCTCGCCGCTCTACCTAGAGAGATGGTGCATCCATTATTATCCCGCTAACCGCGACCCCTAATGTCAAGGGTAGAACCCAATGAATTCAGAATACTCGTCGACTCCGGGGCTCAATGAGCTTTTGGTAAGAAAAGATTAGAATCACCGTCATTGGAATCGAGACGGCCAAGAGAATGCCCAGTGACTTGACCATTTTCCAGGCTGTTTCTCCGTTCACATGAACTGCACTGATGACTGTAGCAACCATTGACGTTGGCAGGAAGATGATTCCGATCCAGGCAATTGTGGCCATTTTGGAACTGTCCCGGCTCATTGCCTCGCTAATGATGCGGGTGAATTCGCTATTCCGGTACATGAGGCGGTGGTCACGGAGAGCAGCAACGCTGTATGTCTAGTGAGAAGATGCGGTCAGCATCCGATATTCTACCTCAGACAGAGCAACTTACAATATTATTGATACTCTCCAGCCTTTGATTGAGAGAAATGAGGCGGAGCTGCGTGGCGCGAAATAATTCTCGTCTATAGATGAATTCCGCCAGAAGGTTTGTCTGTGTTGGAGATCTAGCCGAATGCCGGGTGCTCTCCCGATAGTGGTCGATAAAGAGCTCAATTGCTTTCAAGGAAGCCTCGAGTCCTTCTCGTAGCCAAATAACAGCTTGTAGAAGACGGTATAGATCCTCCAGTCTCAGTTCCGACTTCGGGTTTGAGAGATTTGCTGCAGATGTTTCTTGCACTGTTTGCTATATCATCATTGGCGGTACGATTCGGCATATCTGCGCTTAAACTTACAGTTTCCAATTTGCTGCCTCTCTGGTTTGCGCTCCAAACAATCCTATCGACTCGCTCGTACCATGATTCAAGGAAATATCCGACTAGGGTATATGGATCTTTAAGAACACTTGCCCAGCTTTTTGAGGTGCGCATCTCCATACATCGCTGTCTGAAATGCTTGACAGCCCCAAAGCACACAAGAGTCACGTTCGTGTTCTCATCTTCAGATGTTGTTGGCGATGAAACATTCCCTTGGTCGATGTCGGTGGGTTGACTCTTAGATTCTCTCCACCGGAGATAGAATGCGGTCCTTGTCCAGCCTCTTTCTTCTTGAGGGCCTGGATTTTCAACGAATGGTATATCTTTCATTAATAGGTGCATCCACAGAGCTAAAATGTGCGGCAGATTAGCATACCGGCCTACTAACACTGAACACTGACTTACTCTGAAATCCGCTATCGGAGACATGCGATCCAAAAGAATATGCCACATCGTGCAATCGCTCTGCCAAAAACAGGTCGGGTAACTTGTACAGGGCGACGAGTCTCTTGAATCCTGGATATGAATTCGGACGTTCCGGTAAATCCAAGGGAGCTAGTCTGCCAGTCGTTGTGAGAAATGTTTGACGGAAGGAGCTTGAAATACAGTTTCAACCTCAGAGGATTGGACTTAATTATTTTCTTACAGGATCCGTAAGTCACAGGCGGGAAGGCCTTGGAGGTGCTTCACATTTGGCACGGCATTGACGGAGCCAGGGAATATTCCTATCCCATGTTAGTTCACTTGAGCAGAGTTGATTACCTTCCTCCCACCTTTCGTCCAGTCAAACGATATTATTCGATTATTCAGTGTCTGATTCAACTCTTGTGGTAGCCGATCTATTGGAATCTTTATAGCGCTGGAAACTCTTTCCTCGTACTGCTGGGCGAAAGAGAACGCAGCCATTACGCCACCGAGGAGATTCAGGAACATGCAATCTAGAGCTGTATTAATACATGAGCCTTGAACAGAGATACCAACTCAAACTGAACAATCACACTTGCCGAAAGTTGAGTGAGAACTTGCGACGCTGAGAACGCCTTTGAGGCAGAAACGGTGGCTTGTGCGCACTACTCGCCTTTCGCATTCAGATCCATATCGCCTAAATGCTTGATGCTTTGCGTTGATGGTTCTTGATCGAAGGGAGGCTGCTCTGTATACACCCCTCTCACGAACGGGTTGATAGTGCGAGCCAGCGCACGGACAGAAACTGATCCCGCATTTTGTGCGGACATTGCCGAGCTGAGGTGAGACAATCATCAGCTCATGTCCAATCCAACGAATAGACGTCATTCGCACAAGCCCCATCGCTTCGGAAGCTTGGCTTCACCACTAGACATCCCCAGATAGGAAATTAAAAGAGCCACAGCCATATCGCTTCCCCGCAAGCGTCCGGTGGCGGAGCACGTAAGTGTCAGGCTTAATCCGTCCCGTCGTGATCCCAGTTTCCCCCCACTCGTGCCTTATCTCATAAATCAGATCCCCAGTGGATCGTTGGTGCGCACGTGCGGGCATACTGCTCCTTATCAACCAACGAATTTCTCCACCAAGGGTCTGAGAGTTTATGGGCGTCGTTTTGGTACAAAACTAAGGGTACGTTCGGTTGCAAGTTCAGATCAGAATGAGGGCTTTAGAATGGAGTTGATCTGGAGCTCCAATCTGATTCTGAGGCGACTGTTCGGTTGAATTCTAGTTCAACTTAACTTTAGCCACAAATTTTTGATGCTCCTCTGACCGCCCAAAACACACGCTAAAAGTTACTAAAAAGTTGGCAACTTTACCGTATACGGCTTCTGAGCTGAAGGTCTTGGCGTCAGTTCAATCCGGAGGTCTAAGTTCCAGATTTCATTCAGTTTCAATCCGAAGCCTCTAGATTGCACACGCCCGTGCTACAAACGTATACCAAATGAGGAAGGAACGCGTCCTTTTCTGCCGGACTTTCAGTGCAGGTCCGATCCGAAGTTTTGCAACCGAACGCAGCCTAAGGGAGTGTTTGGTTGTAAAAGCGTCAGATTGAATCTGAACTGAAAGTCCAGCAGAAAGAACGCGTTCCTTCCTAATTTGTCACGCGTCTGTGACTCTATGGGTTGCACGGATGTGTGTAATCTGAAGCCTTCATATTGAAATGGAATCTGGACTTGGAGCTTCGGGCTCTACTATATTGAAATGACGCCAAGAGCTCCATACGGGTAAAGTTGCCAATATTTTAGCGGGCTATTCTGGCGTTTTGCGAGCGGTGAGAGGAACATCAAAATTTTGAGGCTGTGCAGACGAAATCACTCCGAATCAACGGATTCTGAACTGAATCTGAGGCCCCAGATTGCAACTGAACACTCCCTTAATGTTTTAAAAATCAAATTTTGTGTATTTCTACGAGCTATGTCCTAGCTACAAGAGTTATTATTTATTTTATTAATGCATTAGATTCTTTAAGTAATTATATCTTTATAAATAGATACTATTACCCTATATCTAGAATATTAAGGGGCAAGATACATTGTTGTAAAACATAAATTGAATTTTAAGACGTATCTTTATAGATTTTAATATGAGGTGACAAGCTCCGCACCACCCAGCCACCAGACAAATCTACAAAAGGTAAGCGAGTGACTGGCAAGATGCCAGGCACGGCTATGCAAACCAATATATAAGCGAGGTGACTCTATCACCTGACATTTAAACCAAATTAACTGACTACCTATATCCAACTTCTTATATAACAAAGCTACAATATCACTATAATATAGAGGTGATAGAGAAGACAAAGGGCATTTAGGTTATATTATTTTAGAAATGATTGGATATAAAGAAGTATATAAGGTATAGCAGTAAAGTAAGATTTTAGCAAGATTACAACAAACTAAATAATAAGGTTTGACGCTCCGTCACCACCAAAACGACGCCCATAAGCTCTCAGACCCTCGGTGGAGAATTCGTTGGATAAGGAGCAGTACGAACGTCCATGTGTACCAACGATCCACCAAGTCTGATTTATGAGATAACTCGTGCCAAGCTAAGCAACCACTATCATTCCGCTGAACGTCAACAAGTGAGCAGATATTCCACCAATTACGCCACCCATATTTGGCGCTCAAGTGGTGGGCCGTGTCCGTGCACGAGGCGTGAGGTCCGTACCGGAAAGTTGGTGGTGGGATGTTTGATCGATTGGTTATTTGGATAGCATCCTTTAGTTTGTTCAACCTTCTGCTGCAGTTTGTGGTGGCTGAGGGAACATTAGAGGGCGGTGTCTCTTGACATGGGTACCCGTCCCAGACGGAAAACAAAGGAGATATCCTTCCCATTTAACCGTTCACTTGGAGATCCAGGGGTACACTTTTCGTTCGAAGTGCTATAAAGGTCTGACTGGCTTATTTGAATGGTAAGTTATGAATGATGCGCTGTTAAGCAGTTTGTCTGATTTATATAACCGTATAGTCTAGCAAGGGGATACACGGCCGGGATTTTATCCCGACCGAGGACGAGGACGATATTGTTGTAAGACGCCATAATCCACAACCAAAGCTGCTACTGAACAATCCTTCTTCCCTAGATCCCAGATCAAACCACCGGAACGACAGTCACTCCAGGCACAAGCTCAAGCGCAAGTTCAAGCGCAAGTTCAAGCGCAGCCTCGAGCTCTAGATGCAACTAGATACCCAGAAGAGCAATCTTCAAATTCTGAACACTTCAAATGGCACACATACAACCCTCGTCCAGCCCAGAGAAAAACTGGTTTCAAATTACCCTTGAGCTGCTTGGAATGCCGATGCCATGGACGAGAAGTCCCAAGCTAATGTACACCGATTCACAACTGTACCCGCTTCACCCCATGTCGAAGACACCAGCATGGTATCGCAGGAGCGACACTGCGTTGACCGAAGATGGGAGGAAGTTAAAGCCGCTCAGGGTGCAAGCCGCTGAATATCTCAAGGATGAGCCGAACAGCACGTGGCAGAGACACTCTATCAACGAAGTCAGCACCATTACGATGAAGATCTCCAAGCTACCGCTGATTGCAAAAGCTCGGTTTGAGAGCATGTTCAAGGACAAAGAATGGGTCCTCCCGGCTTCTTGGACGTGGTACCTATTCCTGTGGATTTTTGCATTTGCTGCGATGATTATATGGTTTGTGAGTACCTGCCCCTTGAGTTGGGTTGATGAAAATTAGACCTGATCACATATTCTCTCTAGGTCTGGCGTTTAATTCAGCATTCCATTCATATTCTCTTTCCCGGAGAACCCCGAACCCCAGAAGTGAACTATTTCCCATTTTATTATGAAAACAATAGATATCCGCGGATCGCGTCAAATCCCACCGACAACCGCAAGGTTTCGCACCGTATTCGCCACGACCAACCAATGGAAAGCGATCGGTCTGGATCATATGGCCTTATTCGCCCTCGAATGCTGCTCCAGACTAACGGGAACTCGTCACCAAAGTTGGTACGAGACTTCAAGGTGAGGATCCTTCAGCATCACCGATTACCGTTCTCCGATTACCGTTCTCTGATGGTAGCTAATAAGAGTCGTCAGGCAAATGCACGCTACGTTTTCGTCGCATTCAGCTTCAGTCATTTCCCTCTCAATGACAACGCGCGCCTAACCGAGGTTGTCCGAGTAGGAAACAAGGTGACTCAACAGCTTGGGTATAAGTACTTCTGGATCTCCGCTTCGTGCATGGGCTTCTCTGAACCTGAACGTGCTCTGTCGGATGAGCAGAGAAGAATGATCGAGGAGCAAGATGTACGTTCAAGACATTAAAATCTCTGAATGTTCTATGCCTCTAACATCAACTAGATTTATGGAATCAGCGATGTGATTCGAGGTGCATCACGAGTTGTCATTGTGCTTCCGGATTCAACAGGATCGACATGCCCAAAGTTGAAAGATCTACTTATCGATGGCTCCGCTACAGACCCCAACAACGATCCAGCAGGTCAAGCAACGGTTCTCCGTTTAAGGGAATGGGGCACTCGTGTCTGGACATTCCCCGAGGTATTACTAGGTCCCGATCAGGCCATCTGTATCTGCTGGAAAGACTACCATATGATTCATTGGTATGAGCTTGAGAAACAACAATTTCCGGAATACGTCTGGGACGACCGAGAAAGCTCTATGCAGATGGTGCGGCATTACAGAAATGTCGCCCTCACTCGGTTGGAGTTCGTCAAGATTGCTATGGGCTGTCTGCTGCATCGTCAACAAAAGGGCATCCAGTGGCACTATCCCGGCGACTTGAGCTACGTACTCATGGGGTTCCTTCGAATTCGCCCGCCAATTAACAAGTACGACAGCTCCCTTCAAGCCTTCGCAAGGTAAGCACCGGCTTCTCGTTCCATTATCCATGTATCGGGAATCATACATTCAAACGCTGACAAGGCATAAAGATTGTCCTTGCCTGCCGATAACGACAAGTTGATGGAACGATTTGTTTGTCTCCAGTCGCCCTCACGCCAATCGGACTGGACTTTAATGACCGACGATTTCAAAGCCGATCTGTGGAGCATCCAGCCTTACATTCAAGTCTCCGGAGTCGGTGAGAATGATACAATCATTGTCGAAAAGGCCTTTGGAGCGCGCATCGAGTTGGCAAAATTCACAGACATGTCTGCGGTCAAGGCGGGCTATCTCCGGCGGCTCGGGGGCGTTTCTGCCGGTTTGACCATCAGTCCCGACCTAGCTGCCTGGATGGCTCGAAACTTCCGCAGAGCCAAATACAGGCAGGTCTATCCACGCCTTTTCAGCTTTGAGGGATTTATGAGCCTCGATGAGATCGAAGAGAAGCTATTCGGCGCACCGGCCGGCCTACTGTTATGGAGCACAAACGCATCAACATTGTCCAAGCATGAACCCGGAAATCCGGTATATGAACCCAAGACCGAATTATCTGGAGACAAGAACAAGACGTTTGCCGGGCTTCACCTCAGCGACAATACCCAGCCACAAGCTGACATCGATATCGAGGCCCAGAACGGTATTGTACCCAACAGTGGAGCACCCGATGAACAATCATCCAATGGTAGGGACAGCATTGAGGCCGGCGATGGACGTATCGAGACGTATCCGATCATTGGCCGGCAGCCTTGGACAGCATGCAATTGCTCGCCTCGCGGCAACGATGAATGCAGCTGTCCAGACATGACAGATAGAAGGCTGCGAAAGATGGGCAGAAGTGCCATGGGAGAAGATAAGGTAAGAAATGCCCGCAACACCTTTACTCTCTTTAATTGTCGGTGTCGGACCACATCTAACATGATCATTCTGAAGATTTTCACCCTCATTGACACAGCAACCATGACTGTGACTCTGCTGAAGGCCGCATGGCCGCCTCAAGCTTTGATTGCTTGTGGCACTGAGGGCGGGATGGAGAGAGTCTTGGCTTGCTCGTACGATTGGACGACTGGTGTCCTTTACAAGGAATGCGTTCTCAGACTCCCAGGTACAGTGCTTGAATCCATGCACACACTTCCTAGAATCCGCCTTGGGTTGAAGAAAACACTCGAGTCGGTAGACGTTGCACCGAAGCCAAAGAGCCAACCCAGTGGAGCACCGGCGACAACGCGTCTAACCACAGGTCCTTGACCCTGGGACAAGTCGCCGCCATTTACCCATTTTCCTGTCTTTGTTGTCTAGTGTATTTCATAGCCCGTTGGTATGTTCTGTCTCTGTGTTTCCCCTGAAATTTTGTTTACCTCTGCTCCCGCTTTCCTGCCTTATGCCCAGTTGGACGTGCGAGAACCTAATATCTAGTTAAGGGCTTTGCTGTTGGCACATAATGGTAATTCTAGACCGTCGAGGACTGCTCTTATTTCTTTTTAATTTAAATATCCTAGTTTTAAACAAAATCAATCTTTGGGAGTGAACTGCAACGAAAATCGGCCAGAATCAGCCGAGTATTGTCCATCCTATCAATGTCCGTCAGGTGATCATCAAACTTATGGCAATTAAAGCAGCGGCGAGGGTTAGACATTGGTTCATAAGTTTTGGTGTATGCAACCTCACCGTCGATACCCAAGCACTTGCGTCGTATGAGCTCTTCCGCTTCTTGCTTGCTAGTAAGGCAGTGAGGTTTTCAATAAGCGAAAATCCAGCCAATAAAATATTGGCATTTGTTAATATTTGCAGTGTTAATATTAGAATATTGGTAATTTTTAGATAAAATTATTATAATAGAAATATACTTATTTTAAAAATAAATATTATATAAATTATTGGCATAGATTGGCAGTTTTATAATATAATTATATAACTTAAGCTATGTAATCTAGTCACGTAATAGCGCGCCTTTATATAATCTTTTAATATTAACCCTTTACTTTAACTTTAACTTTACCTTACTAACAATAGCAATAACAATATATATATATCCTCTAGAAAGATTATATAAAGCTAATATTAATTTAGGGCTCTTATCCTCTACAACGCTGCTAACGCTAACCCCATCCTTATTATAGGATAGCAGTAGTTAGCTCCCTAGTGTTATAGTCCGCAGAGCCGTATATTACTGGCCCTTCTAGGGTAGGATATAGAGTTCATATAAGGCGCGATCTCCCCTTATTAAATAGCTTCGCACTAGCCTTTATATATTAACGCCATCCTTATACAATCTTAGGGTTAGGTAGTAGGTAACCTATACACTATATACCTCGGCGCTTGCCTAGGCTACCGCCTATTTCTATTATATTATTAGGTACCTAGACACTTTAGCGGAGCATATAGGAATTATAAATAGTGTAACTATATATTCTGCTACTCCGTATAAAATAAGAATAGAGGTAATAATAGTAAACCTCTGCGCTTACTATAAGTAGGGCTTAGTAGCAATAGTAGGGACAGTATAGTAGTAGTACCGTTATTAATTAATAATAAGCCTAGGGCTACGGCCTAAAATGTAATTATTTTTATATAAGGTATATATAAACTTTTATTTAGTACATATTAGCACACATCTAGCTATTAGGATTGTTAGTAACACTTATATAAAATCTATAGCTTAATATACTATATAAGCTAAGTAGTTATTTTATATAATAAAACTAAAACAGATTAGCATATATGTAGATAATTAAGATAAATACTATTAAATTAAAAGCTTTATATAAAAAATAAGTTAAACCACCTTAAGTAAGAGCTTAGTTTGCTGCTATTGTTTTAAATATTCTACTCTTTTAAAACTCTTAATACCTATTTATATCCTCTCCTATAAGATTATACAACGCCCTCCTAAAAAGGATTATTTTAGTTTATTACTTATTACTAGAATTAATAGAATAGTAATAGCTAGTAGTAATAGTCGTGGCTATTATATACGCTGTTACTCTTAGCACTACTATTTAAGGGCAAAAAGCTTTTTAATCTAACTTAGAGGATTAGTAATATAGTCGTTATACTTATCTTAGCTTTAAGGTTAAGAAAACTTATTAAGATCCTTAATAATCTAATTATATAAATCTAATTCTTGTTTAGTAGAGGCTTGCCTATATAGTAAAACTAATAGCTAGGTAAAAAAAAGTTTTAGGCCTAAGAGCTTACAATTAATAATTCTTTTAAAGTCCTTTAACTTTTTTAAATGCAGCTTTTTACCACTTCTTTTCCTAATTTACTTAGATATATTTTATACAACGTTTAGGATAAAAGATAATTGCCGCAGCGTATAATAGGGATTAATTAGACTTTAGGTGGTATTTATTAAATACCTTTTATCTAATTTAAATCCTTTAGCTAAAGTAGCTATTATCCTTATAGTGTTCCTATTATACAACATTAAAAAAAACTTTTAAAAGTAAAGAGAATTCTTATAAGACTCTACTTAAAATACCTTATAAGAATATCCATTAAAAAGAGAATATTTAAGATTGTTGTATTATATCCCTAAGTTTTTAACATTACCCTCTTAAAGATTTAAAGGAAGTTGTATATTGTATAAAGCGAAGTCTAATTCTATAGGGTTAAGAAATCTTTACCTAAGGTCTTAGCATACTTCTTTATATAAAGATTAATTACTAACTTATACTTTAAAGTAACCTAAAGCATCTAATACTAGCTATTCTATCTCATATAATTATCTAATAGAATTCTTTTTTAAGTAAGAGTAAAGAAGTCTTTTGTATAGCTAGGTAAGCTTTAAGTATATATAATAATATTATAGATTTTACCTAGTGTACTAAGAGCTTAAAATTAGCTACTTTTAGAGTTTAGGTTAACTCTAAGTCCTCTTTCCTCTTTAATATTATATGATATTAGCTTATCTTTTTTAATTAAGTCTTTAAAGAGGAAGGCCTTAATAGTAAGGTAGATAATATAGCCATTATACCAAATCCGTTAGTATATGGATTTCTACTCTATATTATATTCTTCTTAAAAATACTTCTAAATTATACAATATAGGATGTTACGGCACTAGCGGAAACTGGTAGATTATAGCTAATAGATATTGGTAGATTATAGCGGATAGTTATAGATAGTCGTAGACAGTTTTATATAGTTCTAGATAGTTACCGTTATATAACTAAAGGATTATATATAATGTTAAGCGGCGCTACCCTTCGTCTCCTTTTCTTTCTCTAGCTTTAGATCTTTATTTATAGACTACTAATTATATAGGCTTACGCGTCCCTCTTACCGTACTTGTGCCTTAATTAACTAAGTCACTAATATTATCTAAAGCTTAACTACCTCTTCTTCCTAAGAAGGAACTTAAAAATATCTACGGACTATAAATAAGAATAAAACATAGAAGTAGACCTAAAGACTATTATTAGAACTTAAAGAATAAAACAGAACTAGAAGAATAGAAAAGAATAATAAGATTTATAGAATATGCATAGACTAGAACCCCTGCAGAATTCTATTAAAAGTTACCCTAATAACTATACTATAATGCCAAGAAATATAGTAGCTGGTAAAGCAGCTGTAGGACCCTTAAATACCTCTAATAGTAAAACAGCAACTAACTTAAACTCTTAGGTGGAGCTTATAGCAGCTAATACCGAAATTAAATAACTTTGAGAGCTGCTTAAAGCCAGAGAACCCCCTATACTTAGTAAAGAGTTATTAGATACCTAGAGACTTACTATAGTTCTTAAAACTCTAGCCTAATATATAGCATTAGTATCGTTGCGGTCCGTAAAGGTTATAAACCCTCTATTACTTATAAACGGAACTAACCCTATATTTAATAATTAGAAGCTTTAATTATAGGATAAGCTTAAAGTTAATGCGGACTACTTCCCTACTACTTAGGCTAAAATGGCCTACGTCTTTAGCCGTACCGGTAGGGACATATAGATGCACCTATGTCCTTGGTATATATAGGACTTAGTAAATTCCTTCCTCTTTAAAGAAGAGATAATTGTTTACCTGTCTTCTATTTATAAGGACCCCTTTAAAGTATAAAATACCTAACTTAATTATAAAAGCCTAAATATAAAAACGATAGAGACCTTCTCGGCCTTTTAGACCCACTTCTACACCTAGCTAGCTAGGCTTAAATTCCCTAGGAAGATTTAATGCTAGACCTATTTAATAAGCTTACCCTAGACGTGTAGCAAGCTATATTGCTAGTTTTTACTACTATATAGACGCTAAAGGAACTTATAAACTAGTGCTTAGCTATTAACTAAGGCCTTTACTAAATTAAGGTATATGCTAAACGGTATAAAGCTAGAAACCCTTTAAATTAGACTATAAGTAATATAAGAACGGCCCATAATGCCCTAGCACGATTAGTAACCCCTATAGCACCACCTATATAGCCCGCCGCCAATTTAGTAGCTAGCTATGCGGCTAGTCCTACTATAGGTTTAGCGAATGCTTAGCCTATATATAGCAACCCCTATATACAGGCCCTTAGTAATTAAAGAGCTTACTTCTCTTATAGTTAGAAAGGTTACTATATAAAGAATTACCTAACGGGCGTAAAAGCGGATAAGGTTTTGTTAATCTAGGAGGATAGCATAGAGTTAGAAAAAGAGGAACTCTAGAGAAAGACTCCTTTTTAGGGTTAAAAGGGATTAATATATTAGATGTTAATCTAGGTTAGCTAGTTAGTAAAAAAAGCTGCACCATCCCTTATACTTTATTCTATAATAGATACTAAG
>Ga0307515_10012825_pt1 | contig 15730 bp, 3 predicted proteins | sample 17_EM_MG_FD_194513 | JGI IMG/M metagenome (GOLD analysis project Ga0307515, IMG submission 194513) | Populus trichocarpa ectomycorrhiza microbial communities from riparian zone in the Pacific Northwest, United States - 17_EM | ecosystem: Host-associated > Plants > Roots > Unclassified | place... | reverse complement strand
AGTTAACTAAATAGGTCCTATTTTAAGATTAATAATCCCTCCTCTATAGGCTATTAGATCTCCTAAAATTATAACTAATAGGTAAGGTTGCTCCTTCTATCTATAAGGTAAACCCATTCTTTTAACTGCTGCTAGTAAGATATAGTTCTGCGTTACTTTACTATCTATTAGCGCCTTAAACTACTAATCTTGCCATTTAACTTATAGATTTAGGTATTATCCTTAAATTCCTTTAAGGGTCTAAGGCTCTACTACTAGCTCCCTCTAGTCCTATAGGCCTCTACTTTTCCTAACTATTAGCTACTTAATCCTTATATACTTAGCTTACTCCTTAGCTAATACCTAGTTCGCTTTTTATCTTTAATATACTATAGACATATATTCTCTAGGCATTCCCACCACTATTATCCATCTAAGCATTCTTCTATAAGGAATTTTTTTAGTTAAAGTATTAAGTCGCCTAACTCCTAAACTTCCGCTAGATACCAGCTATATATATACTTAGCATTCCTATATTATTACTTATCTATCATTTAATATATCCTTATAGGGTATTTCCAATTCTTTTCCTTTGGATTCTTATACATCTTATATATATTATCCATATATGCAATCTATAATAGCGTGTGGTATACTAGGTGCTTTAGGTTAACTCTTAGCTTGTCTTTATCCTTAAGTTTAAACCTTTATCGTACTAATCTAAACATTATAACTTTATTCGCAGGTACTAAGATATATCTCTTACTTCTTTAGTCCTCTAATTATTCCTCTAGATTCTTTAACATTATAATTAAGGCTCCTTTAATATAATTTATAGCCTTTTCTGTAATTAGGTGGTTTTAGATAACTTTTTCATCTAACCACATATAGAAATCTTCCCACTTATTATTATGCCTCTACCTATACTACTTTTAGTATAGCTGCTAGAGTATATACGGCTTATCCGTAAGAAAGTATCTTCTTATTACTGCATTGTAATAGCCCTTTATGTGTCGTTCTTCGAATCTAGTAGAGATCCCTAAATCCTCCTCGTTTTCCAGTTCGGTAAGCCACTTGGCTCTTAGTATGCCTGCCCTAAGCCTATTAGTAATTCTGCGTACTAGCGCCCTATCCCTTATACGTCCTACTATACTAGATCTCTTATCTAGTTTCTATTCTTATTATGCGATAATTCTTTGTCTAAACTCTTCTATAGTTTCCTTTAGTTTACGTCTTGCGCTTTAATCCTTAAAGTTCTCTTACTTCTTAATCTTAATATCAACTTTTCGATCTTTAGTCCAAACACTATATTCTATTAGTAAGTCCTCTAGGTTTATATTTCTATCTCCTAGTTTAGTTACTATTTATATTATAGATTCTCTAATCTATAAAGAAGCTCCTTACTTCTTATCTATAGGTGTCCTAATTTATTATCTAAATTCTTAATCCCTTAGATTTTTTAATCCTAAGCTTGCTTCTAACTTAAGCCTAGCTCCAGCCTTAGTCCAACTAGGCTTACTTAGTGTTCTTATCTTATCTTAAGAGTCTTAAATCTTACTTATCTTGTCTTAAAAGTCTTATACCTATAGGAAACTTCGTCCTAAGCTTATTCGTATATCTTTAAACTGAGCTATTACTCTATTCTATCGGTTTTCGTCCGTTATAGGTCCTTAAGCTTACCTTATTTCATCTTAAGAATCTTAGTTGTCTTTTATCTTATCTTAAGAATCTTAAGCTTTTAGCCTTTTGCCTTTATTAAGTGCCAAAGTAGCTCGCTATCCTACTTCTCTTACGTCTTATAAAGCGATAGACATTATATCTAGCGGGGTCTTAATCCCTACTAATGTTCCCTATTCTATGGTGGAATCATCCTCTACCTCTAGTATAACATCTCCGATGGCTGCGTATTCCCAGTAAACCGCCCTTATTACCTTATCGTCACAAAATATTTCGCCTTTATTAAATTTATCGTCTTTAATGTCCAATCTATAAACTGGTTTATTAGTTCCTTTATACTCCGCTAAATATAGCTCCTATAGCCAATAGCTTACGCCGTACTTAGCGTCCTTATAAATTCAGCATGCGTTATTATAACAAAACGCGAAACTTTTAATTAAATATTCTTTTATTCCTTATAGCATATTATTATCCCTCTATACGTATATATCGTCTACTAGTCTTATACCTTTTACTATATAGTAACTCTACCCACTTCTATAGTCTTTAACGTAATAACCTTATTTCCTATAATTTATATAAGCTCCCTCTTTAAACCATTTTTCTTGCTATAAAGTCCGCCTAAACATCTTCTGCTGCTAAGATCCCTGGTTTAGCCTCTACTTCTTAGTCCTATAATTACTAGATCCTTAACCTTTAGGTTTCTATAGTTTTTTACTCTATCTTATATAGGCTTCTCTAGTACTACTTAGGTCTATTAGCTCTGCGCTATACTACAGTTTTTAACTTAGCTTTAGTTGTTACGTACTCTGCGCCTTATATAACTATAGAACTCTATCTTAACCTTTCTTAGTTTATTCCCTTTAGTAGATCTAATTATTAATCTTAATTACCTAATCTATTAGTTCCCTTAGGGTGTCCGCATCTTCTATTAGGATAATCGCGTCCTAGACTTTAGCCTTAAGTCCCTATTTATACTATGCCATAAGCGCCCTATTATTCCACTTAACTTATATTACTAACGTCTGGAACTACGTTATATATTTAATTGCTAAGGTTTATTACGTAATGTCTTAAAGTTTTCTTTCCGCTATAGTCACTACCTTCGGGTCTCTAAATATTTATATAAGTCTTTCTACAAATCCATTCCAGCTTAAGAATATAAACTATACCTCTTAGTTTGTAGTCGTCATTCCTTTTACCTGGATTTCTATAAGGTAAGGCTTAAACTATTTAAGTGCTCTTCCTATTAAGAACAATCCTACGTACGCTATTTAATCTATAGGTGTTGCTAGCTTAGCTTCTTCTTACGCGACTTTAAAGTGCATTTGCGTAAGAAATCCTTTAAGCTTTAATCTTTCTCCTAAGAATCTTTTAATTAATAGTAACTTAACCTTTACTGCGCCTATCCCGTTAATCCTATTTTCCAACGCTATATTATTTTCTATTAGCTGGTTAACTATCTCTTATAGTTGTCCGACCGTTACAGGTTGCTATAAATTAGTGTCTATTATACTGGTGTCGTTACCTAATCCCAATATAGTTGCCGCCGTCAATAGCATTATGGTGGCTGCTTTTAGTGGCATGTTGTTTAACTTCTGTATTAATACCGTAACCAGATAGTAATTATATAACGGAACCTTATAGCAGGAACTATAATAGGCTCGTTATTAGGCTAGGTATATAGGTAATGTAAGTATAAAGGTCAACGAGTAATAATAACTGGTAGAGTGGTTGCCTAATAGATTAACTCTAATTATATTTTAAGAATCACTATAAGGAAGGAACCATCTAGGTAGGGACTAAGGGTCCTTAAATACACGACCGTACTCCTATAAAATCCTTCTTATACGTAATATACGTGTGCTCTGTTTGCTCTATTACGGATTATACAGATCCTACAGATTATACAGATTACGTCACGTAACCTTAGTTACCATTCCTTGTCACATAGCTCTATCGGCTCTATCCTAGACCGTGCTTAAATTAACCAACTAGCTTCTTCCAACTCTTCCCTAAGTAGTCGTAATATTGTACTTAAAGCGTCTGTAATAGGAGGCGCTAGAACCAATTAAGCTATAAGATAAAGGGTAGCTAAGTTATATAATATTATAAGACAAGTTTAGAATATAGGAACGTGGGAATATAGAAACGCGATATACTAACGTACTAATGTACTAACATACTTAGTATATTTCTTAGGAGTTAGATTATATATTTAAAGGACTACAGTCCCTACCTTAGATAGTTCTCTTCCTTATAGTAAATCTTAGAATATAATTAGAGTTAATCTATTAGTTAACCTACTCTACTATTACTATTATCAATTATTTACTCCTTCTACCTATATACCTAGCCTATTAATAAGTTCCCCCATAGTATTTCCTATAAGGCTTTATTATATATTTACTACTATAGTTACGGTATAGAGGAATAATAAGTTAATATAATACCACCTGGGTAACTAGTTACAACGCTATTTATAGTAGTAACTACCTTAGGCTAAGGGTTAGGAGGAGATACTAGTATAGAAGATAATAACTTATAGGTAGTTATAATTGCACAGCTTAAGAGCTTTTTAGAACTGGTAGATAATAACTAAGTAATATTAGCCGAATAATTATAAGATATAAAGAGAGAAAAGATTAAGATGCTATTAATTAAAAGATTCGCAGGTAAGAAATATAAACTTAAGAGATTTTTAATATAAATAAGAATAAAGGTGTTATATAAAGGAACTAAGTTAGTATAACTAAGCGATTAAGTAGCGTACGTAGGATTATTCTTAATGGGTCGGGCACTAGAATAGTTTAAACCCTATCTTATAGAGATATAAAATATCCGTAGCCTTCGTAGCTGCGCCTTGACCACCCACCCGCAGGGTGGGTGGTGGACATCCAAATCGCTAGGACAGCTCAATTGCCATAATTGATCAACTTTCTTAATTATTAATTTACTACACAACCACCAATATAAGTGATTATCTATCTACTAAAAACCAGGTCGCTTGCCTTGCTAAAGCTATCTATAACGGCGAATATCCCTTAATTACAAAGGCAACGCGTGAAAATCCTAACTTATACGGTCGCGTTAAGAATCGCGTTACTAGACAAACGTCTTAATTAGATCGACCTGCAACAAATAGGCTACTCAGCAATACCGAAGAAGAAGGCATTATGCTATAGATTACATAGCTAAACGATATTAGGCAACGCCCTAGCATTTCTCTGCTTAAATAATTCGTTAATTATATTCTTGTTAACCGTTATACAGATCCTACTAAACCACCACGTACCTATGGTACTAAATAGGCTATACAATTCTATAAGCGCTAAAAGATTATACTTAAGACTAAAGTACCTGTCGGGAATGAGGCAAGCGGTCATCACGTAACGCCGCGGCACTAGCGTGGCGAGGAGTCTTAAGCTCCTCGCCCTCCCTCATTTAATTAATAAGCTTTATTAACCAACATCACTATAACCTACTCGAGTAGTCATTATTAGTAAGTCACCCTATATAACTAATACTGATCAGTGGTTAAATATATAGTTAACTATAGAGCAGCTAGGTTTTTAAATAAAAGAGATAGTCTTATGCAGGGGTGCCATATACGCTTATATGGAATAGATCCCAGTAATACTATACTACCTTAAACTTACGGAAAACTAGTAATAGAAGTGTTACTAAGTACTAGGAGATACTAAGTTGCGTCCATTATATAGAACAACCACGTTTATAAAGATTTGGTTAAGTACTTTAGGTTAGAAGTATTACTAAACCTATAGTCCCAAGTTAACGTCCGAAACGCGTTAAACGACGTCTAAAACGCGTTAAACAACATCTTAAATTGTCTACCTCTTAATAGCAAACCTATAAGATCCTATAAAACCGAAAATCTTACCTACCTTTAATATACGACACCCTATTAATTCTATACCTACTATAGCGTTAACCTACCTAAAGAAGTATAAGAAAGACATTAACCCAAAGATATAGAATAAAGCTATAATTAACCTTACAAACGCTAATAAATAAGACTTAAATAGATTTTTATTATACTGTATAGCATATTATAAGGACAGTAAATATAATAATACCGCGCTATAGGAATATATAAAGGAGGACTTTATTAAATAGATAAAGGAAATATAGGCCCCTATAAATAAGGATATTGTATAGGACTTCCGTAACTTCCTTTAGGAGAATAGAGTATTTATCCCTAAGGACGGGGGTACTATTAGAGATAACATTTAGGAGCAGGTTATTAACGCAAAAAAAGAGCATAAATAGACTCTATAAGAGATTAAGCACCAACTACGCACTATAAGGAAGCTTAACTTATAATAAAACCTAAGTAATATACCTTTAAAGACAAACCTACCTCTGCCTTTAACTCCTCTATATCCAATTTAACCTATAACCTTAATGTTAGATACTATACCCTAATAAAAGCAGGTATAGGATCCCATTGCTTCGCAATTTAATAACCTTTAGACTCTACTAACCAGACCTACATCCCCACTGCAGCCTGCAATGCAACCCCTACCTCCTCCATTTTAATCTTAAATTAGAGGTAGTTTAAAATTGCTTATAAAGCTTACAAAGCTCTATTTAGATTAAGAGAAGAAGTTTAGTAGGGAATTATATAATATTCTTAATTCGAAACTATATATCTTCTATAACTATTACTAGAAGGTGGGAATAGAGTCTAATTAATACTATAATACCTATTCTGTTATGCTTAAGGGCCAAGCTAGTACCTTCTATTATAATCGTTTAGTAGGAAAAGGATATAATTTTAACCGCATAATATATGAGTTAAGATGCCACTTTAAAATAGAAGAGAATAAGTAGCAGTATATATTAGAATAGAGAGAGACTACCTTCTTAAGGATTATTACTATAAACCTAGGTATCTCTTAGCTTAATTGTCTTTAAAAGCTCTTTAATTAACTTTAGATAATTTAGCGTAGTTTATCCGAATTATATTAAAAGGACTTTAGCCTACGTGATTAAATTATTAGCGTATACTAAGGTGTTAAAGAATATAACTTTACTCTCTTTAATCTTATAAATACTTATAAAGGAGTATATACTTAATTAAGATCTTCTATTAGCACCGCTCTACGCTCTTAAAAAGTATAATAATTTAACGCCTAACTCTAACCTACTTTACTTAACCCGCCTAACTAATATAATTATAACTAGACTAATTAAATATATAGTGGCTGGGGTAGGTAATACGGCAGAGGGTATAATTAACGACTATAAGGCAAAGGCAGAGGTCCTCGTAGAGGTTTATTTTAAAGTAATTACTAGAAGAAGTGTTACGTTTGTAAGAAACCGAATTACTAGTTAACTAGGCATTCTCTTAATAAGTAAAAGGAGGTATATAATAAGTTTCGCCAGAGTATAAGAAATATTAGAAATTATAAGGTTACTATGGCCTACTTCTAAAGCTTCCTAGTTTAATATAAAGGCGTAAAAGATCTTAAGGGTAAGGTTAATAAGGCTAAATAGCTCCTTATAGATATAGAAATTAAGGAGTACTTACTTAACTAATACTTTACTAAGTATGGTAAGGTAGATAGTATATAAACCGTTACTATTCTTAATAACCAATCTACGCTCTATTTTACCATAAAGTTAAATATCTTTAACGAGCTAAGGGAGAGTTCCGCGTTCTCCTTTAATGACAAATACTCAGCAAACGTCTTCTATAGTATTATACTAGATACTAGAGCCGCAGGAGTATCTATAGTAGGAGAACCTTAAGTTTAAGCCCTTTAGCAGCTTAATAGCTCTATTTAGATTAACTATTTAACGGCAGGCTAATACACGATTCGTTTTAGTAAGGGTACTATAATCTCTCTTAGCATAATTAGGGTCCAAACCCCCTTAGGGTATATTACCTTTTACATTATTCCTACAAACACCCCGTTTTTATTTTGCATTAGAGATATAAATAAATTAGGCGCTAAGCTTAATAACCTTAAGAATGTACTTATTTAGGGAGATAATTAGGTGCCTGTTATACGTAAGTAGGGTTACCCCTAGTTACTCCTTTATTAACTAGAAAAAAGTATTGCTTAGAGCTACTTAACTAAATTAGAGTTACGCCAACTATACTATTATTTTAGCCACCTATCCGTTTATTAATTATTTAGGGTTCTTTAGCGAGTAGGCTATAAAGTTAAGGTTAAGGCAATTAAGTATCTTATAAAGTACTGCTATTACTACTAAATAAACTAGAAGTCCCCTGGCCGATTTAAGTTCACTCTTAAAGATAACTATAACTTTAACTTCTATATTATTATTAATGTTATATATCTTAGCGGCAAGCTAGTACTTTAAGTTATTAACTTCTTAACCTCCTTCTAAGCCGTATAATTCTTAAAGGATATATTAGCTAGGAACGTATAGGATACCCTTTAATTATACTAGATTAATATCTACCTAGGACCCCCTAATTAAATTATCTATAATATAAAAAAGAACTTCTTATCTATAGAGTTTTAATAATAAATAAAAGTAATAGTAATTAAGGTTAAGGAAGTCCCTATTAAGGCATATAACAGTATTAGAAAAGTAAAGTAATATTACACGCCATTATACCGCGTATATAAGATTATCTCTTTAGAACTAGAGGATATTAGCGAAGAACTTACCTTATAAATAGCTGTTAAAGCTATTAATAATTCTACTAGCCTAGATAAACTTATACCTATATTACTGGTCTTTAGCGCCTACCCTTAAATAACTAACGATTCTCTACTATTTCCCTCTATTATATAATAAGCTAAGGCTATTTACAAGGTAACGAAGGAGGTATAACGTCTTTACGCCACACGCTAGGTTAACAACGCACTAGAAATAAGAAATAGCCTAAACACCTTAACTATACTTAATCTGCCACTCTAGTCTAAGGTACGCGTATAGCGTAAAAAGGAAGGGTAGTTAGGCCTATATTAACTTATTATAATTAATAGTTAAACTTATACTATTTAGATGCCTTACGGACCCACTTAATTCCGTTTAACTATTATTAAGCCTTATTATAAAAATAATAGTTCCAAGCCTTTATAGGATGCTATAAAAAATGCTTTAGAGGAGAACTATAATTAATATGCTCTAAAAGGCAACTATAATCCTAATATAATTATAGTAGATACGCCATAACTATAACGCGGTAAAGGTCGCCTAAAGGAATTACGAAATCGCTAATATCTTATTAATTTTAAAGAGCAATTTATTACCACTATTAAGAATGGAGTTAAGCTATTAATGGCCTTTATAACAGCTAAGGAGAAGGCTAACTTTAAACTTATAAAATAGCTCTAAAAGGAAGGTCGTATTATAACTCTAGGAGCTCCTTTTTAAGCATTTAATAAGCAGGAGATTAACGGTCTCATTATAAGAGGAGTCTTTAAATTTAAGAAGTATAACCCTACTAAGTTTAATGGAGTTCGCATCTTTAAGTTAAGAATAGTTAATAAGATTAAGGGTAAAGTTATTAATACCCTATTTAAGAAATCAAGGCTTATTATCTAAGGTTATAATAATAATAGTAAGGAGGTAATTCTTATATAATCTCCTATAATTTAACGAGCTAGTTAGCGAGTTATTATTATACTAGCTCCCTTCCTAATAAAGAATAGAATAGCGGTCTATCTATAAGATATTACTTAGGCCTATACCTAATTAGAGATATACCTTTAGCGCTTAATATTAGCATACCTTCTAAAGTAAATTCGCTACTAATATCCCAAAGATACAATTATAGTTATACTTAAGCTATTATATAGAATCGCAGAGGTAGGAACTTATTAGTAGGCTACCTACAGTAAGCACTATAAAGAGAAGCTTTTAATAACTACTTCTATATTTAATCCCTACTTCCTTATTATAACTACGGGAACTCCATTTAGAATCGTTGGTATATAAACTAATAATATAATTATCTTAGGAGATAACCAGTTCTTAGCTCTTAAAGAAGACAAGCTAGTAAAGGTAAATCTTATAGCAAAGCTAAAGAAAAAGCTTAATTTAACAACACTATTACTTTTTAATAGATATATCCTCTCCCTAAATAAGGACTCTATTGCTTTACGCCAAAAGGGTTAAGGCAAGAAAATCAACGTTATTAACGTCAACTCTCTAAAGTAAGGATACGTGGAGTAACGCGCTTGCGGAGCTTATATTACTTCTATCTATTAACCTAAGGCTTTATTTAATCTCTCCGTTGCTGCCTAACACTAAGAACTAACTAAGGATGACGTTCTTGCCCTAAATAAACGTCTTTCCTAGTAAATAAACTATCTTAATTAGGGACTACTCTACGTGCCTATTAATCTCCCTACTACTAAGCTCTTTATATTTATTAATAGATCGTTTATAAATAATAAAGACTTTAGCTCCTAGTTAGGATATAAAATTATTATCGCGAACGAATTTACTAAAGAGAATAACTTTATAATCTATAGCAATCTTATCTATTAGAGCTTAACTAAGAGCAAGCGCGTTACCTGAAGTGTTTTAGTATTAAAGATATATAGAATAGTTGGCGGAGTTAATATAGCAATTGCAATTGGAACTACCCTAAAGATAATTATAGATCGACTTAAACTTCCCGTTATCCCTACAATTATATACACCAACTTATATTCCCTCTATAAGTGTTTAATTAAGCTCGGTACTATAAAGGAAAAGCGCCTTATAATTAATATTATAGCACTTTAGCAATCCTACGAGCGTTAAGAACTCTTTAAGATTTAATGGATTAATAGCTAAGATAACCCAGTAGATATAATAACGAAGGCGAACCTAAACAAGGCACTAAAGACGTTTGTTAATATAAATACTCTATATATACGAGTTAAAGGTTAGGTTAAAAGGGAGTCCCTAGAAATTTCTTAGTTACGTAAGGTCTTAAAATGTCTAGGAACTTTAACCGCCGGTTAAAGTTATCTAGTTGGTTAGATTCTACAAACCCTAACTTAACCTAGCTAATTATGATTTTCTATCCCCGGGATAGAAAATCGCTATTAGCTCGCTTATAACTAGCGCCTTGGCGGCCCTAATATAATATACACTTATAACTTTAAGCAAGAAAGCATTACGTGCTAAAAGGTAAATTTTAGGATAGCGAGACTTATATTACAATAGCAGTAGTAAGTAAGAAGGATTGGTATTTGTTACGCTAGTTAAGCAGTATTTATATATAGATGGCAACCATAAAAGAAGAGTTGCCAGTGTCGGGAATAAGGCAAGTAGTTATCACGTAACGCCACGGCACTAGCGTGGCGAGGAGTCTTAAGCTCCTCGCCCTTCCTTATTCAATTAATAAGCTTTATTAACCAACATCACTGTAACCTACTCGAGTAGTCGTTATTGGTGAGTCACCCTATATGACTAACAGTACCTAAAAAGGTAAAGAGGCAGGCCGCTAAAGATCCTATTTTTATAAAAGAGTAGTTTAATGCGTTAGGGAAAGACATTAAGAAGTACGCGGTATAATATAAAGATATATATAATATAGACGAATTAGGTGTACGTATAGGATAAGGCAAGAAAGAGAAGGTACTTATTATTTATAATAAGGCAGTATGGTGTAAGGCAGGTAAGGCGTTTAGCTATAAATCTATTACGGTTATAGAGACAATTTACGCAGACGGCCACGTTATTCTACCTCTTATTATCTTTAAAGGTAAGACCTACTAGATGCGCTAGTACTCGGAAATAATAATTCCTAATAGCTATACTATCGGTATTAGTGATACGGCGTATATAAATAACGAGATCGCGCTTAAATAGATTAAATACTTTAATCTTTATACGTAAAGTAGGATAAAGGGTGCATATAGGCTCCTTATTTTTAACGGCCACGGCTCTTATAAAACGCTAGAATTTACATAATACTGCATTAACTAGAAGATCTTGCTAGCCTGCTTTCCCTCGCATCTTATATATAAGATATAGCCGCTTAATATAGTCGTCTTTTAGCTATTTAAGCACTAGTACGGCAAGGCTGTAAACTAGGCTTACCGCACTAGCGCATTTAAGATCAATAAGATGGAATTTCTTTACCTTATTCCTGACGTACGAAAGCGCATATTTAAGAAAGCAATAATTAAAGCGGCATTCGCAGAGACTGGCCTTTACCCGTTTAACCTAGAGAAGGTACTTAATAAACTACCTCTACTACCTAAGGCTACACCAGAGAAGGACCTATAGTTAATAACTATTAATATTACAATACCGAAAACACTTAGGCAGATAAGCGACCTAGCTTTATATATTAGGTAGAATTAGGAGGAGTAGGAGAATAAGGACCTAAATAAGGCTATATAGAAATATGTATATAGGGCAGAGATTTAGCTTTAGGCATTTAGATCTCTTAAATGGCAGCTAAAAGAGACTAAGGCTAAGAATAAGCGACGCTAAAAGTAGAAGGCTAACGCTAGAAAGGTTATATAGAAGTTTAGGGTAATTATAGTTACAGAAGGTCGTTTACTAGCTAAAAAGAGAAAGGTAGCTAATGAAAAGAAGCTTATAAATAAGCGTAAAAAGTAGGCTAAAATATTAATACCAGAGCCTAAGACTCCTAATAACTCTAAGGATGAATATAGTAAATGGGATAAAGCGCGTGAGCAGCAGAAAAACTTGTAATTATTACTATAGTAGTGCTATATAATTGATTCTTTTAAACCCTGGCGATTAAGCTGTCCTAGCGATTTAGATGTCCACCACCTACCTTTTAGGTAGGTGGTTAAGGCGCAGCTACAAAGGCCACGGATAATAGGTTAGCTACTACTAATTTGGAAGTATAGTATATATATTCTTAAGCTAGGATAAGTTCGCTAGTAGACTAATATAGATATATAAAGATCTAGAATCAATAGTAACTGTAAAAGATATTACAGCTTAAACAAATGCCTCTAAATCGAAGCTTAAATGAATACTATATTACGAAGATACTAAGCTAAGGAGAAGGGAAAAAGGGGTCGCTAGGACCGATATAAACAAATATATAGGGTAAGCCGCCAAGGCGCTAGCTCCAGGCGAGCCAATTATAGGTCGGCAGAATATAGTAGAATTTAGTAGGTAACGTGCGATAGCGCCATTACATCACCCCCCTCTTTAAAAGAAAGCCTACCCTTAGGCTTAGTTAGAAATAGGGTAGCACTAGGCTTATAAACGTAGGATTATAAAATATAAGATAAGGAGATAAAGGGGATATAAGTGCGTTTAGATTAAGTATAAAAAGGCAATTATAGGCTAAGTAGAAGCATTAGGCTAGAAAGAGTAGCCGCTAAAAGCCTTAGCATAGATCTAACTAATTAGATAACTTTAACCGGTAGTTAAAGTTCCTGAATATCTAAAATTTTATAGTATTAGCAGAAAACGGCGGAATATAGCAGAATTTGGCAAACAGCTATATTAGGGCTTTGGGGCGTTTTTGTCCCTATATTTTTCTAGTAACTTATTGTTTTTATTATACTAATATTCTATCTATTTATCTAGGTACCTTAGGGGTTTAGGCGTATTAGGGTATTAGTTATAAAACTCTTTAAGCTTCTAGGGGCAGCTTATAAAGTTCTATATAGGGTACTAGGTTAGGTCTAAATTATAGCCCTTCTATTAAATATGGTATTTTAGCGTTCCCCATACTATCTTATAGGCTAGTATTTTACAAACTTTCTATTTATTATTACCGTTTACTTAAAATGGTAGGGGAGGCTTATTCTTTTATTTAGGTAATGGGTTATTTATAGCTTTCTATAACTTATCTAGCGAGAAAATAGGGTAAACCCTAATTAAATCTGGGAGCTTTACCTTATATAAGTTACCTATCTTCTTAAAAACCTTATACGGTCCTATTATTTAGTAGTCTAGCTTATAGCTAGGTCGTTTGGTCTTCTAATTCCTTATTATAATCTAAACTATATTACTAGGGGTAAACTTATTCTAAAAGGCTAATATAAATATCACGTGTCTATACATTGCTTGGCCGAAAACCCTGCAACTTAGGTATTTAACCAGATATTCAACACGGTCAACAGCATCATCGCTTGCAACTGCACTCAATAGGTCGTTCTTTTCATCATAGATTACTTGCGATTAGTGTTCTAAGTGGCCTATATAATTTATTAAGGCCCATAACCGACTTTCTAGCCAATAGCACCCGCTCGAAAACTCCTCGCTCGACTACCCTATTATCTACCTCCTTATCTACTATCCCATCTACCAAACACACCATAGTTTTATCTTTAGAAGAAGAAAGAGCTAGAAAATAAGACGAGAGGGCCTAATAACTCCATAACCTAGAGATCTGAAAGAGAGAGTAGGAGGAATAGGCACAGATCTAAAAGACGGAATAAAAGGAATAGGCACGGATCTAAAAGACGGAATAGGAAGAGGAGTTTTACTAGGCAAGGCTAGCCGCTCTAAAGCAGCCTACTCTACTAGAGCACCCCTCTACCGCTAAGGTAGACAAACTAGGTAAGTCCTATAACCTACTAAAAGGCTTAGGTACGCTTAAGCTCGACCTTCCTAGCCTAGCCAGAAGAGACCTCTATAATATATAGAAAGGATCCTTCTGCCTAGAGAATCTAGCATATCTATAGGTACACTCTAGCCGCCCAGACCTCTTTAATATAGCTACTATTGAAAATGGAAAACTTATTTTAAAGAGACCTACTACTAGCTACAAGGTCTATAAGAACAAGGAGGTTTGGTTTACTGGGTTTATAAACTATATAGTAATTATAAGCACTCTCTATATATGCCCAACCAACCTCTATATAAGGATGTTGCTCTAGATAAACAAGATCCGTAACTACTTTATAACCTATAACTAGACCTCCATTTTAGACCTCGTACTTAACTACTATAGGTACGTTATAGATTGTAATTAGCTTAAGCCTAGTAACTGGGACATGCCTACCCAGTTTAAGGCCCTATACTACTAAGCGGCTAATATAAAGGCATAGAGCTAGGGGCTTAAAGTCCGTGGTATAGCATTAAAGAGATCACAAAAGAATACCTCTCCTCCCCCTACCTCTAACAAGCCCTGTTACAGCTAGAATAACCAGTAGGCTTGTAGAGATAATCCATATTGTTATCGCTATATATACTCTAAATGCGACAAAGACCACCCATTAAAGTCATGCCCTAGGTAGCTTACCGCCGTAAGTAGTTAGACCTAGGATTTAATAGTAGATAAAGATATATTCCTAGGTTTAACTATCCAGATAGACCTACCATAGGCGCTAAGGCTTTAAGGCAGGCCTAATTTAATACCTCTTTTCGAAACTTACTTATAAACGACTTTTCTAGCCGACTTACCATCACCCCTAAGGCCTCTCGCTTGGAGCACGCTTCTTTATAAGTACCCTAGAAATCTCCTAGCAATTTTATAAGGCATCCTTACCTATAGGGCAAAGATAGGTACCTCGTTACCTATGCTATCTAGTATCTATAAAAACCACCTCTCCTTATATAATAACAAAGACCTTATTAAAGATCGTTACTAACCTAGCCCTAGGCCGTATATAGGCCACCAACTCTGTAGTTACCTTACCCCTAGGCCTAGTGCCTAAGGCAGATAGCGGCTTCCGCCGTATTTACAACCTCTCCTCACCTAAGGGATCCTTAGTTAATAACTCTATCGACCTAGCCTAGGTAACACTACACTATACCTAGGTAGAGACTATACTAGCATACGTAATTACAGCTAGTAGGGGCTACTACCTAGTTAAACGAGATATTAGAGATGCCTTCCGGATCGTGCCCGTCTTAGTATAGTTGCGTCACCTACTCGGCTTTATCTAGAAGGGAGTTATATATGTTAAATGCTGTCTACCATTTAGCTTACAAATAGCCCCATTTCTCTTTAACTTATTTACTAAAGGCCTCTACTAGATCCTAGCACAACAGATTAACTCTACTATTAAGCACTACCTTAATAATTTTATATTTGTAGTTAAGTATCTAACTATACTACTATTACTAAGGGAGGTATACCTCTTAGTTACTAACTAGCTAGGGGTACCCTAAAATAATATTAAAAATA
>Ga0307515_10012824_pt1 | contig 15730 bp, 6 predicted proteins | sample 17_EM_MG_FD_194513 | JGI IMG/M metagenome (GOLD analysis project Ga0307515, IMG submission 194513) | Populus trichocarpa ectomycorrhiza microbial communities from riparian zone in the Pacific Northwest, United States - 17_EM | ecosystem: Host-associated > Plants > Roots > Unclassified | place... | reverse complement strand
TAGTATTGTATGCTTATTTAGATAGTAACTGTTAATTATATAAAGCAGACTACGTAGTCTATATACTAATGCGCCTCCCCCCTAATTAGTTAGTGCTTTAGAAGTGCACTAGACGCGTAAGCGGGTGGTTAGTGCACCAAACGCGTAAACGCGTACTCGGCGTACCGAACGCGTAAGCACGCGGTTAGTACGACAGGTGCTATAATTATACACTAGCGGTACTTGGAAAATGAAACCACTTATATATAGCCTCCATAATTATCTTAATAGAACTATAAAACACATAAGAAAATATATAGGAAATCCCTCCTAAGGTGCCTTCTGGGTTGCCTTCCAAATGGTACTCTAAGCTGGCTATAAGTCCTACTTACGGTCCGTAAAATGAACTATACGGCCTTTTAACGGGCCGTAAATGCACTATACGGCCTTCCGACAGGCTGTAGCTGAACCGTAAATGCTCCATTAGTCTCGCTCTACCCATTCTATAACCTTTAGGTTAAGCTTATTCGTGTTAATTAGGGTTTTAAGAGCTTAACACGGCTTTGCCTTAGTTATAGCGTCTACTAGGTTATCTCCGCTGCTAATCCATTTAACCTTCGTAATCTTACGTCGTTCGTAGGCCTAATGTAAGCATATTAGGTCGACCATAAGCCTCTTCTCTTATATCGTACCTAGTTTAACTAGGCAGTTGTAAAGGGACTTTAAATCGGTATATAAAACTAGGGGTAACTACTCTAGTTATAGAATCTTCTAGACCGTTAATTTAATTGCGGGGGTTACTTATTTACACTTAATTAAAGACTAGTACAGTATATTTACGTCCTAATTACGGTCCGTAAGTACAATTACAAAGCCAATTTGTAATAATAGGTCTTTGTTATTAGCAAAGGGGGCGTCTATAAATGCCAGTAAGCTAAGGGAACTTAGGTCTAGTGGTACGAAAGTAAGTCCCCTTACTGCATTGTCAATTTGCTACTAAATGCGCTTATTAAGCTACTTAATATTTTCTTCTTGCGGATCTACTACCTGGGCCGTAAAGGATAAGTCATAGGTAGATTTAGGTTGGCAAACTATAGCAATATAGGCGCCTTTTACACGCTATGCAGCGTATTAGTCCTTTATATTTACGGTCTTACAGATCTCTCCACGGGAACTAGTAAGGTCTATAGGCTTTGCTATAATAAGCTTTAAGTTTTAAGCTTAGCGTTCCTAGGTTAGCTAGATTAAGTTACCCTTTTATATAATTAAGCCTCCGTTAAACTTAATTGGAGTTTACTTAGTTAACTGCTCTCGCGGCTTTACTAGGAACTTAGCTTCTTACAGTTTAGTCTCTTTAGCGTCCGCAAATGTCCGGTCTGCTAAGAAGAGGGTATTATTTATTTGGAGTCCAATAATACTAAGGCCGTTTAATGGGCTGTATAGGAGGTAGGGGTTATAGGTCAACTGTTCTATTTTAAGTTTACTAATATAGTACTGGTGGTATATTTTAAACCAATAGTTTCTGGCTTCTAGTACTCTATAAAGAGGTTTTATAACCTATAAAATTATTCCTAGTTGTAGGTTAAGCTTATAGGGTAGTTATATAAAGATATCCCTACTTAGGTAGGTATTAGACTATACGTAGGCTTATAAGATATCCCGTAAGTAAAGGGTTATAGATTTAATTTGCTATAGTCTAGGTATAAGTGCAAGTATAATCCGTTAACTAACCTGTTGAATTATAGGCAATTATATAAGGACTAGGTCCTTTCCCTAGTCGTTATAAGCTTATATAATAAGCCTTAATTTCTTAAAGGCTTTATTAGTACTAGGGTGCTTAATCTTATTAATAAAGTGTAAGTTAAATATACGGACGCCTTGCGGAACGTCTCTCTCCGTTATAATTATAAAGACACCTTTTTTAAGTAGTCCGTTAATCTCTTTACGCCGTAAGTCTATAAAAGGGGTTTCCTATACTAGAACTGATATATCTATAGGCGGAGATTGCTTTGCGGATATGCTTACGGAGGTTAGGTAGTTCTCTATTACGGGATTCTTATAGGGGCGTCCTCGGCCACGCTTTACGGTAGGTTTAGTAGGTTTAGTAGGTTTAGTAGGTTTAGTAGGTTTCTAGAGGACCTTTATGGTAGGCAAGGGTGCCTCTAGTTTGTCTAATTTAGCAGTCGCTTCTAGTTTATCTAGTTTAGCGATTACTTCTAGTTCATCTAGCTTAACGTTATAGGTGTTTTCGGGCTAAAAGTAGGGTTTTACGGATATGCTTCTAAAGCTAGTTAGCCCGCTAGAAAGCTATATATAGCACGTCTTGTTTTCTATAGCTAGTAAATAGTAAGGTCCATTTTAACTGCCGCTTTTACGCTATATAAGGACTTTAGAGTTAAGCGGGAGGTTATATACTAAGGTTATATTAGGTCCGTTACGGTAGTATAGGGCGTTATTAATAGTTTGTTTAGCCCGTAATTTAACTATTTTAGCTATTACCTTCTATATTATAGCTACTTATTCCGTAATAGACGGGGCAGGGAGGCCTAGGTTGCTTATCCTTAGGTAGGCTCCGTAAACTAAGAGGGTAGGTACTAGTCCGTTAGGGCCAGCGGTGTTATTAACGGCTTTTATAGCCATCTATAAAGCTAGTTCCTTTTAAATATCCTTATACTCGTCCGTAATAATCTAATAAGCTTTCTATAGAGCTAGGTAAGCTCGCTTAATAAGCCTAATAGACTAATATACCTTAACTAGAATAGCTTTTGTTAATATAGCTATAGCCATAGTATACTGCTGGAATTCCTTGCTAATAAAGTTCCTACCGGCGTTATAGGTAATATACTTAGGAGGTTTAACGTATATATTAATCCAGCAGGTCTATAAAATATCCTAAGTATACTTTGTAAATATATTTTACAACTAACGGGCGGCTTAGTAGCGGGTTGCCTTATTAATTATATATAATACTAGGCTGCCGTTAATGTATATAATGTCTATATACACTAAGTAGTTAAAGTTAAGGTCCTTATAAAGGGTAAACTTAAATCGGCCTAGGGAACGTCTGTATTTCTAGCAAAAGGAGTAGTATTTAGTTAGGTAATTAACTGCCTTCCTATTAACGTCGTCGTATCCAGAGCGTTCAAGGACTCTATATAGCTTTTCGGCTAACAGGTGGCCGAAACGGCGGTGCAGACGGTAGATCTCCGTACTAGTAAGGTAGCACAGGTTATAGTTAAAAGATTCCTAAATATAGGTCTGTAAAGTCTCTCCCTATATAAGGAACGGGTGTCTAAATTGTTATATAATTGGTAGGGTAATATGCTTGCTTCCTAGGGCAGTTATAGGGCCGATTAAGGTGTCCGTAATATTATTGTAGTAAACCTATAACCTATCTATGTCCGTAAGGCAAAGTAAGAAAGGGGTGTCTGCTTTTACTATATGGAAGTTAACTAGGCCAATTAGGGTCTTAACTATAACTAATCTAATTAATGCAGTTAAGCTAATGCCGAATTAGACGTTTACGGCCCCAGTTTACATAGTGTTAATGTCTATATTATTATTTGCGGTGGTCCTATATATAAGGTATTGTCTATAACCTACAGTAGACTTCTTAGAGGCGCCTATATCAATTATAACACCATAGAATTCCTTGGGGGTATAGCGTTCTATAGTAATATATGCAAATAGGTCCTACTTATAATCTATAACGTTTATAATAGGGGTGCTTATGAAATAGTTTTTAGGTGTAACTAAGTATATAAAGGAACAGTCGGCTAATACGGTCGTAATATTAAAGGCTTAGCTGTCCGTAAAAGGTTTAAAAGTAGTTAGGAACGTCTCTAAGGTCTCCTATTCCTAGTTATTTAGGTTAAAGTTAATTATAAGGGCTTCTATTAACTTATTAGGGGGCTCCTCTTCTTCCTCTCCTTTATATTCTAAGATAAACTAGCTAATCTATTTATTAAATCTCTTCTTAGACCTGTTACGTTTTTCCTAGGTATACCTTATAGACTAATATTCTTCCTTACTACACACAAAGCATTTCTAGCTTGTTTGTCTATGGGGGTATACTTTTATATAGGAGTTGCTGCGGGGGTTACAGGTGGGACTTAGTTGGTATAGGTGCTGCTAGCGGTAACGGCGGTCCGTAAAGTAGACGTCTGAGTCTATCTATAGATATTAAATATCCGTGGCAAAGGCTTAAGTACTACCTAGTAGGTTTAAGACTTTGTACGTTATAATAGAGAAGCGTAGGTTATTAATAAGGCCAGCTAAGGTGTCTATAGGCTTATAATAGGTATACTTATAGGGCTCTACTTCCTAGCAAGCCGTAATAAGTTTATTATATAGGAAGTCGTCTATTTAAAGCTTGGCGTTAAGGCCGTGCTATAGGTGCCAGAGGTCTTTAATAAGAATTTGCAGACACTCTATAGTCGATTTTTTAGTATTCTTGTTAATTACGGTCCATAGCTTGGTCGCATTTTATTAGGTAAGGATATTACGCCTATATTCCGGTCCTTTAAAGTAGTTATAGGTAGCTTTATATAGCTTATTAAAGGGGACACCAAGGGGGTTACTCTTAAGGTTAGTGTAGTAGTGGTTAAGTGCTAGGCCGCGTAGTATAGTAGAGTAGGCTTAGCTAAACTCTTGTTTAGGAATGTTAGCCTTCTAGCAGAGGTCCGTAAAGATAGTTAGTTTAAAGTTAAAATTATTATTTTTACCGCTATACTTAGATTCGTCGGTATAGAGCTTAGCTAGGTTAGCTAGCTCCTTACTATAGGTCTTTACTTAGGTAGGTTGCGGATCTATAACTTGTAAATCTATAGCTTGCAGATATATGGCTTACGGATCTATAACTTAAATAGCGGGGGTAATTTGGTCCGTATTTTGGTTTATAGGGGTATTATAATCCGTAACTTAAGAGTAGGGTATATTTTAGCCAATAAGGTCAAGTCTAAAGCTGCTTAGGTTTATAGGACGAATTTAGTTAAGTGGGTTAGGTATAAGGCTAGCAATTATATTAAGTTTAAAAGAAGTAAAGAGTTCCTTAGTTTCTTAGAACTAGTTTAGGATTTCCTCTTTAGTCTATTCCGTTTAGTCCTTCTTATATATTATATTATATAAGGACTGTATAATAGTAACTTATTTATTCCTTTTAACCTATACACCTTAGTTACGTAAAAGGGTTTATAGTTTATAGATAGTAATAGGGTTATAGGCCTTAAAAATAGCTTCCGTAAAGTCCGCAAAGTCTTCCTAGTATTACTCCCATAGGTCGTTATTTATAAGCTTAAAGTATTTATATTTAAAGATTTTAAAACTAATATAGTTGTTAACATTGTTTATAGAAGTAACGTCAACTCCTTATCTCCACTTCTTTTAACCTTCGCTGACTTGCTTACTAATGTCTGCCATACTATAGTATATTATAGTGCGTAGCGGGTAGTAGCAGCTTATAACGGGTGGGGGAGGTCTTATAACGGTCCGTAAAATTAATTAACGGGTCCGGAATAGTTTATAGGAGGGTAAAAGGTTTCTATAAAAGGTCTAAAGAGGTTTAAGGTTTAAGGGGGTTAAGGATAGGGGTTCTATATAGGTCTATATTCGTATTTATAACTTCCAGTAAACCGTACTAAGACTTAAATAAGTATATAGAGTTAGAGATAAGTCCGTAATCCCCAACTTCTGACCTTCTAGTAGGTTATACTAGGAGTCTAAACGGGTAGTTGCTGTTATATATATCGCTCAGGGGGAGGTATCAAGTAATTGCTAATCTGTGCGCGCTCACTAATCAGTATTTGTACTAACTTAATAGCATAAGTAAGTCGTATTCACGGGCACGAAATACATATAGTATCGTATGCTTGTTTAGATAGTAACTATCGATTATATAAAGCAGACTACGTAGTCTATATACTGATGCGCCTCCCCCCTGATTGGTTAGTGCTTTAGAAGTGCACTAGACGCGTAAGCGGGTGGTTAGTGCACCAAACGCGTAAACGCGTACTCGGCGTACCAAACGCGTAAGCACGCGGTTGGTACGACAGGTGCTGTAATTATACAATAATATTCCAACGTGTCTTATAGATCCTACGTTCTAAACTCGTAACATAACTGGCTATATAACTCGGCTACCCCTTATCCTATAGCTTAATTAGTTTTAGTGCCTCCTACACTATCTTAACCAACCTATTTATATCTATTCTTAGTAGTCGCATTACTGCCAATATAAGGTCCGTAATAAAGGGGCTAAAAGATCTCTTATATATATATACTTAGATACTATAGCGTAGCCTACCTTATATAAAATATAAAAGTAATACTTTAAAGAGTAGTATAAGTTAATAGATTATATATATAGTGTAATAGAATCCCCTAAAAGGTACATATTAGATAAGATAGTAGGAGGTTTTATCTATATTCTATCTACGTCCTAGAAGACACGGTTAGACAGATAAGGGGTAAAGGGTTTTGCTAGCGTCTTAGAAGGATTATATAGGGAGCTGGTTCTCCTCTAAAGGAGAACTAGCGATTAGTCTCTGAATAGAAGAGGTTAGAAAGCATTTGTCCTTCATTACGTAAAGCTTATTCTACCTCGACTTATCTTCTACTTACCTATAACTCTTATTCTACACTATTAATTAGATAATCATACGTTCTGGTCAGACTGGCCTCTTATATATGGCTTATAATCTTTTCAAATACTTTAAATTTTATATTAAAAAAGTATTTATATATGCCTTAACGTAGTCAACGGGGTTTTGACCGGTCCCTGGGTTATGACCGGACTAGTAGACCGCTTTCTTCTTATGGCTAGCATACTGCCTAAAGAAGTATACTGCCACTCCAGGAGTCCTTTGCTGCCACTACCATAGCCATAGCTCTTATTAAGTAATTCAAGCGATAAAAGAGTCCTTAGTGTTAAGAAACTGCAGAGCAGCAGAAGCCTATTTTGCGCTTACGTATAAATGCGCCTGAAGCTGTTGTAGAGCATGCGCCCGAAGCTAGTGTAAAGCATGCGCTCGAAGGTGTAAAGTATGCGCCCAAAGCTGGTGTAAAGCATGCGCCCGAAGGTGTAAAGCATGCGCCCAAAGCTAGTGCAAAGTATGCGCCTAGAGCTAGTATAGAGCATGCGCCTGGAGCTGGTGCAGAATATGCGCCCGGAGGTGCAAAGCCAGCGCCAGGCGCATTTTGCGAACACATATGAGCGCAAAACCTACAATTAGCAATATTTAGGGGCCAACTTAATAGCCAATTGAACTTTATATAGACTCTATTATATATATTTATAGCCTTAAGGCTTCTTACTAATAATGCAATAACTTATAATGGCTTTTATTGGTTTTTTACCACTAAATCAGCATTTTGGCAACTTTTGATGTTCAAATCGGTCATAACCCAGGGACCGGTCAAAACCCCGTTGACTACGTTATATATACTCTGCATATACCTAATATATACGCTAGAATATTTACAATTTAAGATTAATAACTGTGCATTTTCTATTTTATTTAAATTGCATATATATTATATATACGTAGGCTAAGCGTAGTCTAACATTTTCGCTTACCGCCCTTAACCAAGCCTATGGCGATTTTCCATCCTGAGGATGGAAAATCCTAATTAGTTAATTTAACGAACAAAGCCGGCAGAACCCTATACTGCAACGATATAGCAGAATATGGCAGAACCCTAGCAGAATATAGCAGAACATAACGGAAAACACGCTCTGGCACCGTCACGTGCCCGTATACGATATGGCACTTATTAACCCAGCAACTAAGCACGATTAATACCAAGCATTATTAATAAGGGTTATTAATATTAATTGGTATTGCGAAGGATAAGCTTAAGATAGAGTTTAAAGCGTAATACGGTTAATACTAAGCATTATTGACAAGCGTTCTCAATATTGATTGAAGCCTTATTGCGTTATTGAAAACAACACTGATTACCTAGCTGGAGCTCTAGGACTAGTACGTTCTAAGGATAGCCACAACAAGTTCTCTAAGTTGCATGTTATCACGCTCCGTCTGGACTCAAAGCCCTACCTCGGTATCGAGGATTTTGAGGATCTATAACACTCGGTGTCGTATTTAGGGCTGACGACGCGTTGATATCGATAGTGCCAATTTCAGTACGAAGATATGAGCTAGTGCCATCGAATGATATCTTGGCGAGTGCCTTGCCAATCTCGAGCGTCTGCAGGCAGTCGCCGCTGCTCGCATCCCAGATCTTGACCGTCTTGTCCCACGACGCCGACGCCAACCGGGCAGAGTCGTGGGAGAAGGCCACCGCGTCGACCAGATTGCCATGGCCCTCGAGCACGGCGTTCTGCTGGAATGGGTTTATAAAGCTGGGGGGTTTGCGTCTGGGGAATACATGTTTGGTGTATGTAAAGGCGGCTCTGATATATAATACCCTAAACCAAGACGACCCGGCTGTCATCTACTTGTAACTAGCAGTACGTCATGTCATCGAGATCGAGCTCAAGCAGTCGCCTTTTCAAATGCTTGTCCAATCTGCGACGTCTGAGGGGATGGCGGATTTGTCTCCAGGTTCCCCAGTACTTCCTCGTCTCATACAGAATGCCACGCGGCGCTTCCTTCATTAAAGCCGCGTCGATCTCTAGAGGCTTGCGCCGAATCGGAAACCGGGAGCCAATACCAGTGATTTGCTTGATGACTTGACTGGGCAACTTGACCATCTTGAGACCATCCCAGGTCAACAGCATCTTGTCCAAATCCTTTTGCTTCGAGCGGCGATACCTGGACGGCTCCAGAGGCTTGTAGTGCTCCCGTCGGCAGCCCGGGTCTGAACAGTCCGCTGGGGAGAGAGCAATGTCTGGGTAGAAGTAGCGGTTTCGCCACATGGAAAGGTTCAAGTGCTCCTCAACCCTGTGATTGAAGTGGGAAATGCACCCCGATTTCCAGGCGATGCCCTTAGCATCACGAGAAAGCATTTGCATGACATTCCATATCGAGTTGTACCGGATTGGATCCCATCCTTCGCGTTGATGAGCTTGCACGTATTTCCGCATGAAGTTGGCAAAGAACTCATCTAGCGTCTGCGAATAGTCGGGGCGGAAGTCTAGCACGTCGCGCTCCTTGGATATGCCGATGAGAGCAACGACTCGGTCTCGCTCGTCGCTGATTTCGAATTCGTGAGCGTATTCCATGAGCTCAAAGATCTTAGTTGTCCCAATGTATTGTTGTTTGGTGAGCGTCGCACCGTGTATTGCATCCCATGTGTGCACTGATGTCAACATCAACTTTGGAGGCTCTGGTTTGGCTCGCATTACTCGCTGCTGTATGGTCCCAACTATGCCTGCATAGCCTCCATATCTGCCGCCAATCCTCATATACGTTGCTGCAGTAATCAGGCTGTTCCAGTTGAACGTCTCAGTTCCAACCATGGCGACTACTTCCGTGGCAACAGCCACCTCTTGCAAGATCCGAAGGCGTCGAAAGAAGGGCCTTGCTAGAAGACGATAGATGGCAATACGCTCTCTCAAAGGAATCTCGACTAAAAGTTCTGAGAGATCGTGAATCACTCGTCCTTCTCTTTCAAACGACTGAGCGCGCAATATGCAAGCCTTTGCTTCAAGAGTGGTCTGGCGGGTTCCGGCAGGCGGCCTGGGCACCTCAAGCGGCTTTTCCCTCCGCATCCACTCCCAAAGCAGTCCTTGGGGCAAGTGGTCGGCGGGTTCATCATGGCCGCCCAGCCAAACGACCACCCTATGGGCGCGACTGAATATGTTGCGCATGATCATAACCTGGCTTCCTTGTTCTCCAAGATCGTTCTGGTCAATACATATTGCGTCAATCCACAGAGTGCGAGGCTCTGTTGTTGATCGCAGAGAGTGTAATGCTCGACCTAGATTCCTGGCAACCGAAAACGCCTTCTCATTTAACAATATGTCGTACGTTGGCAGAGGATCTCCCGAGGCGTAAGAGAGTGCTTCGTATGCCCGGCAATTGAAGAGATTGACAACATGGAGACTGCATTTTATTTCATCATTCCAGCGTCCAGGATGAATAGTGAGCAATCGTATCTCGCAGTCTCGGCTTCCGAGGTCATGCCGACGAATTGGGGAATAGTGGAATCTCGAAAGATCTATTTGCGATCCGATTGTCTCCGTGTCCGTTGGCAAAAGTGTTGATCCGATCAGCGGTGTTGATGTCGTTACCTGTGAGACCCTTGTGATTGTCCGTGATGATGCACTCGCCGTCTTCGCGTCTGAGCTGTCTGTCTGAAAGATATCCAGCAAATCTCTGAGCCTCATTGCGGGCGGTTGGGGTCTAAAGCACTTTACAGTTATCTCAATTGACTCAGACCCGGGGTGCAGCTCGTAGGGGTCACGGAAAAGTTGAACGGGGTCACCGATGGAGCGCCGGAAAAAGGTCGGTGGGGTTACACTTTTACGGGCTTACAGCTCGGGGGGGGTCACGGAAAAACTCGGCGGGGTCACAAAGTTCAACGGGGTCACAACCTTTCTGACCTTGCCCAGCTTCACCACGCTTCTAACCCCGCTGAGCTTCTGTATATGCAGCGCATATACAAAATAAAAGTTTTTTTTTTAAATAAAAATTCACAGTAGCTATTTAATAAATTGTGAATATTGTATAACGCGTAGATTGTATATATGGAGTATATGCATTTTACTAGCTACTGCGTAAAATAGGCGAGCTAAGTCATTAAAACATAGCCCATGTATACGCGTTATATATTTATAATAACAGCGGTTGCACTAGAACTTCTTTATAACACTATAGTATATACTATAAGCATATACTATATAGCCTATATATAAGCGCTATATATACTAATATCTAGCTAAAGCAACAGTAATATCTTAATTTTGCTTTAGTATACGCTCTGCCTATACTTACTATAAGCAATTTTATAATTATAGACTTTAATAATATATAGGTGGCCGGTACTACTAACCCTAGCGGCTTTAGGTACTACTATAGTAAGTATATACTTTATATATACCCAGAATAAGTATATATTAATTAAAGTATATAGGCCTAATCCCTAACCCTAACCCCGGCTAGGTAATACTAGGTAAGTTATAGAGAACGTATATATAGGTAAGTTATAGAGAACGTATATATAGGTAAGTTATAGAGAACGTATATATAGGTAAGTTATAGAGAACGTATATATAAGGTATATACTTATAGTAGACAAAGCACGTGCCGTAGCAATTACTATAAATAGAAGGCGTATGTAAATCTAGAGCCGTATACCTATAGTATATACTAACCTTATATAGCCCTAGCTATAATAGTTTAAGATAATATAAGTAGGTATTAAAAAGGCTCTATATAAAAAGTATATATATATTAAGCGTAAACTAGATCTACCTAACCTAGCCTTTATACTATCTGCCGTTAACTCTATAGTATAGGTTGTATATCTATACCTTATATATAGCATATGCTAATAGTAACACCTTATACATATCCACCTGCTTCTACTAACTTAGCAACTAAAGACTGACCACGAGACGGCAATCTACCGCATTCTACTATATTCTACTAAGTTTTACTAAGTTCTACCAAATCCTGCTAAGTTCTGCTAGGACTACCACCTAAATCCTATTCTACTCCGTATACGTATTAACTAGGCAACTAAGTCTATAATATATACCCTTTCTTTTTATTTTCCTACCTTCTTTTTTTATATAACGTTTTAACTTCCTTATATAGTTTATATATATAGCTTAATAATATCTACCTTGTTATATATTATTGTCGCTTATACTTACTCCGCAACACTATATTACGTTAAACCTATATATTACCCTCTAAAATACAAAACAACCCTAAAATCCCTATAATAGCCGCCGGTATTATATCTATACTTTAAAAATAATTAGTAGAGATACAGAAGTCCTTTATAAACGCCCTCGTATAAAACTAAGCTACTTTAGCTTAATAATAGGCTAAATAAGAAGCACGATACCAATAATTAATTAAGGACCTCTAAGAAGAAGTCCGCACCCTTAAGATGCCTATATTAGGACCCTAAAACCAAACGCTATCTCTAGAGATAAATACGCGGAACGTAAGTCCTAAACCTATAGTAGTTATTTAATCTAAACCGACTACCGTACCGTAATAATCTAAACAACTATTAAACCCTCTAATGTTTATTAGCAAATAATAAGAGCTCTAATTATTTTTAAGCTAGCTTAAGAATAAGCTAACTAGTAATACTAACTAATACTTAACTAAAGCTAATTAACTCTGTTACGCCCTAATTTAACTAAAAGGAGAGCTAGTTAACCTTATTAAACCTCTTTAGCCAAACTTAGTATAAAGCCTAGTTATACTTCTTAAAGCTATATATAGTAACCTAAACCACCAAGCTACTACTTAGAGAAAGATAAACTATATAGCTTAAGGAATAAAGAGTTTCCTAATATTCTTTTCTAAATTTAACCGTTACGTAAGGGAAATAGGCTAAAATAACTCCGTATTAATTAACAGCCTTATTAAATACCTAAGCCCTAAACTAAAAACCTCCCTAATAGGCGTAGACCTACTAGGAGCCCTTAATGCCTACGCAAACGTTATTAATAAATAGTATAATAATATACTACGCCTAATACTAAAACACGCTCCTTAATATAATACAATAGCCCTATAAATGTCCACTAAGTTATCTTAGCTTAAGCACCCTAACGCTATAGATATTAACACTAGGACCCTAGGAGTTTACTTAAGAAAGCGTTACCTTTTTTAAGGTTCTATTTTCTAAACCTAACTTTATAAAGCCTATACTGCGACTACATTTTAAGCGTAAGGGTCTGCTACTACTAACTATATAATGTTCCGCAAGCTTTATAGTATTAAGCAGTTACTCTATATAGTAGATTTTAGCGAAGAGGTCCTTAGCAGTTCTTATCTATTTAATAAAGTTTTAGCGGAAGAGCTCTACTTATAAGTAGGCTAAAAGGCGTAAGAACTAAAAGTCTACCTACTGCTTAGGATTAATAAAAGGGGTATATAAGAAGCGGTCCTCTAAGCTATATATATAGGCTAGGAAAACGTTAAACCTCTAGTTCTCCTTTATAACAGCCATATAGTGCGTAGTAGCATTATTAAAGTGTCTTACTATAGGGTTCCTAATCTAGTCTTAGACTATAATCCTAAACTTATTCTATAGTAAAGGACCTTTATCCTTAGTGCCTAACCGTTAATATACTAGTTAGGCAATTATCTTTTCTTTTATAAGACCTTTAATAGCCTAACGTGTATATTACTCGCAGTTATAGTTAGCATTATTAACCTTAAATCAGTTCTTAACTACAGCAATCCACCGGTTAAAATGCTGTTAAGTAGTACCGCTAATATTAGGTAGTAATTTCTTAACTAGGGCGTTGAGATTTATTTGGCGTATACGTTCGCCGTATAACTTATACTCCTTACTAAAGAGGCGACAGGAGGGCTTTATTAAATCAATAATACTCTATAAGTTAGCTATTTTCTTAACTAGCTTATCTAGCCTTTTTATATTAGTAGTTATTTAGTAGGACACTAGTAACTTTACTAAGCTTCTCTTAAGCCTAAGTATATAAGTTAAACTAGTCTCTAGCGTTTATACATATTTAATTATTTTAGGATTTAGAAGATGGCTTAGATTCTGCTAGTATATATTTAGCGGTTTTATCTACATTAGATCCTAAAGTATTTTGCGGTTATATCGCTAGTATATTACTATTAGGTATAGGCGTTAGTCTTCTTTTTAAAGGTATCGTAGAAAAATTAAACCAGCTATCCTCCTAAGGGGGTTAGTAAGGATTTAAATATAAGGTAAGGATGTAGATAGGGAGTCTAATTAATGGAATAATAGGGTATATTGTATAGACGGACGAATCCTTAAGGGAAGAGGAGGAGTCTGTGTATAAGGTAAGAAAGGGTTTTCCTAAGGCACGTGTAGAGCACGTACCTTATAGGCAAGTCACCCCTAGGTCGCCCCTAGGTCGCCCATACTTTACGGCTATATAACTATCTACTTAGGTTTTACCTAATAGCTGCTTCCTTTTTCTTATACTACTTATAAATACAATTATAATATTTCCGTAGAGCTTAAAGCTCTTCCTTTTTGCCGTCATGAAGTACTAAGAATACAGTCTTTTAAGGATTAACGACTAATAGTAATAGCTCTAACGGTACTCTATATCTAGGTAGATTCTACTTCCCAACGCTTAGATCAATATACTCCTATATATTCTTACCGTCGGCTTAATATTTAATAACTCTAATCTATTAGTCCCAATTATTCGGGCCTACGAAGATTATAGTATAGGTAGTAATAAGCGTTTCGGGTTATTGAAAGGATATATTTAAGGCTTCTACTATGCGGTTAAGGACTAGGTAATTAAGACTTTAAATTAAAGATAATATAGTAGATGGCCCGGGCTCATAACTATCGAACGGACAAGTCACTTATAAGAACTCTATCGATTAAAGCTGGCTCTAGAAGCTCTCTATATACATAAGGTAGGGGTAAAAGACTAACGACGACGCTGACGACGATTACTCAATCGCCATAAGGTCGGTATTACCACTCAGTCGGTGATAGGTAATGAACAGGTAATAGAAAATAGATAGTAAGACATACGATGGCAAGAAACAGGGTGTGAGTCATAAGGTGGTACCTGACAGTGACCTCAACGGTTGACAAACAGACTTGGGAACAAGCAAGCTGTCAAGCCCGCTTTGGCTACTACGAGCACCTTGCACATCATCACGGACCGCCTTGTACGGGTGCACCTACCATATACTTGTCCATGCGAGCTTGACAGCTTGCCTATTCCCAAGTCTGCAATAAAGGAGGTCCGAAACTGGCACCCCCTAGCTACTAAAGTCGCCCAGCTTTCGGCAGCACCGCTAGCTCACAGCTTCAGTTCACACCAACACTGCCTAGGTCTAAAAACGGAATCTAGCGAGGTCAAAACCCGAGGATGAGTTTATAGGTCCTTAGGGTATACAACGCCAACTCCACCTCCCTTTTATCTAAACACTAAGTCCCAAATATCCACAATAATTATAATCATAACCCACAACCTCAACCGCTATTAATCCCCCCTCTTTTATTTTTTTTCACAACCCCAAGTCCATCATCCCCCTAACCCAAACACCCCCCACGCCACCACCCCCAAAGCCACCCTCCCGCCTACACCCCTCCTTCCCCGGCCCTGCCCCATGGCCCCCGCCGCTGAGCGCTTCGTACTCGTCGCGCTGACCGCCGCGCTCACCGTCCCACTCCCCCCCTGGCTCGGCACCAGCGTAATCCCCCCTGGGGTCGTCGTCCCCACCATCCCCACCGCACTCGCAGTCGAGCTCGTCACCCCAGCCCCCGCAATCGTGGTGCTCTGGTCCCCGACCACGAGCACAGTCTCCCCCGCCGCATCCGTCGTCAACGCCACAACAACGCTGCTATTCCCCGCACTCAGCGTGATGGGATGGCCCGGGTACAGCGTCTGCGACCCGATGACGTACTCGGTTAGCAGCACCGAGCCGGACGTCACAACCGTCGTTGCGATGGCGAGCGGGGCGGCGGTGGGAGTCGGGGCCACGGCGGCAGGGAGGGTGGTCGAAACCCCGCCGACAACCAGCACGGTAGCGCCCGCGGCGTCGGTCGTGACGCTGAGAACTGTGGTGCTGAAGCCCGCGCCGAGGGTGAGCGTCGCACCGGGGGTGAGGGGGGTGGAGTTGAGGAGGTATAGCGG
>Ga0307515_10012823_pt1 | contig 15730 bp, 17 predicted proteins | sample 17_EM_MG_FD_194513 | JGI IMG/M metagenome (GOLD analysis project Ga0307515, IMG submission 194513) | Populus trichocarpa ectomycorrhiza microbial communities from riparian zone in the Pacific Northwest, United States - 17_EM | ecosystem: Host-associated > Plants > Roots > Unclassified | place... | reverse complement strand
ACAGAATCAACAACAAATATTGGAAGATATAGTTCAACAATTAAGAAATATGTCTGCCATGATGGAACAGATGACTAAGGCTCAAGGGAAAAGGCCCATGGGCTCCCCTCATAATTCTCCTACCAGATCTGTTAATAGAAATCCAAGGCATGAAGTAGTACCATAGGAAGGGATTCAACAAGTCCAGCTCAAATCAATCCGATTGGGTTTCCCCGGTTTAATGGAGATGATCCTATCGGTTGGGTATACAAGGCCAATCAATTCTTTAACTTTCACAACACCCCAGCCCAACACATGTTATTTATAGCCAGTTTCCATATAGAAGGAAAGGCTATAACATGGTACCAGGAACTAGAGGAAACATGGATTATCACCAGTTGGGAGGCCTTTGTTAAAGCCCTCCAAATTCATTTCAGGACATCATCCTATGATGACCCAATGAAGGCCCTCATAAGCATCAAGCAGACTTCAACAATAGAGCTCTATAAAACCCAATTTGAGATACTTTCAAATCGGGTCAGGGGGTTATCTGATTCTCACAGGCTCAACTGTTTTCTAGGAGGTTTGAAGGATGAGATAAAGATTGGAGTAAGGATACTAAACCCCTAGAATTTAGTAGCTGCTTATGGGTTAGCTAGAATGCAGGAGGAAAATCTAACAATTATGAGGAGGTCCTGGAAACCTAGTTCTATAGGGTTTCAAGGCCGAAACTAAACCCCAACTCAGCGCAAGGCTGAAAATAGACCAGTTCTTATACAAAAACTCACTCCAGCACAGATGAAGGAAAAAAAGAGATAAAAGGCTTTACTTTAAATGTGACAGCAAGTAGGGTCTTGGCTATAGGTGTGGAGGACTAAAGATATTTTTGATAGAGGAAGTTGAGGAGGAGACGAAGAAGAATAATACTGTCATGGCTGAAGATCTGATTGATTTAGGGGGCCCTCAAGAGGAAGGCAGAAGGGAATCGGTATATCCTTTCATGCCATCATTGGGAGTCCAAATCCTAAAACTATGAGGGTGGAAGTTAAACTGAGTAGCCATAACTTCGTGGCCTTGATAGACACAGGGAGTACACATAACTCCATACATCCAAGAGTAGCAAGAAGGGTAGGGCTGAATGTTTTAAAACACAAGCCCATTGGGGTGAATATTACGGACGGTTCAAGGCTATGGAGTGAGGGAAGGTGCTCAAATATCAAACTGGTGATTCAGGGTGATCAGTTTGTTACTCAAGCCTACGTCATTCAGTTGAGAGGATGTGATATTGTGTTAGGTATTCAGTGGCTCAACAATCTAGGAACAATTCTTTAAGACTTCTCTGCCTTAAAGATGGAATTTCAACAAGGGGGTAAAAAGGTCCTCTCATTCTTTAGGACTTCTCGGCCTTAAAGATGGAATTTCAACAAGAGGGTAAGAAGGTCCTGATTAGGGGAATGAGAGTTGAGAAATCAGAAGTAGACTGCAGTCTAACTTTTTTACAAAAGTTGAGAAGAGTTGAAAAAAGCTTAATTCTGCAGATTTGGGAGATAGGTTCAGTTCAGAATGGGATTCCAAAATAGGTTAAGAATCTATTGCTAGAATTTGAGGAATTCTTTCAAGAGCCAATAAGGATACCACCAAGCAGGTCACATGATCATTCTATAATATTGAAGGTGGGTACCTCTTCGATAAGTGTTTGTCCTTACAGGTACCCATATTACCAAAAATCTGAGATAAAAAAGCTTATCAAAGAGTTGTTAGCAATGGGCACTATAAGACCCAACCAAAGACCCTTTTCGTTGCCAATCCTACTAGTTGGGAAGGCGGATGGGTCCTGGAGAATGTGTGTTGACTATCATGCCCTCGACAAGGAGACAGTGAAAGACAATTTCCCCATACTAGTAGTTGAAGAGTTATTAGATAAGCTTCATGGTTCTCAAATGTTTTTCTAAGTTAGACCTTCGGTCGGGCTTTCACCAGATCAGAATGAAGGAAGAAGATCCCAAGACGGCCTTTAGAACTCATGAAGGGCACTATGAATTCCTGGTGATGCCTTTCGGCCTCACGAATGCCCCTTCCACCTTTCAAGGGTTGATGATTGACATTTTTCGACCCTATCTCAGAAAGTTTGTGTTGGTTTTCTTCGACAACATTCTAGTCTACAGTCATAATGAGGAAGAGCATGTGAGACATCTAAGGATAGTATTTGAACTCTGGTACGACATAAGTTATTCGCCAAACAGTCCAAGTGTTAATTTGCAAGCAGTGAAATCGAATACTTGGGGCATATCATCTCAGGTCAGGGAGTACATGCTAACCCCAGTAAAGTGGAGTCAATGATCAAGTGGGCCTAAACCAAACACACTTAAATCACTAAGGGGTTTTTTTGGGTCTAATAGGCTACTATCGAAGATTCATCAGGGTTTATGGGGTTATTGCAGGTCCATTGACTAGACTATTGAAGAATGGGGCATTTAAGTGGGACTCGGAAGCAGACCAAGCATTTGAACAGATAAAAGAGGCCATATCAACCCCTCTAGTCCTAGCACTACCAGATTTCAACCAAAGTTTTATAGCGGAATATGATGCTTCAGGTATAGGTCTCGGGGTTGTGCTAATGCAAGGGGGCAAACCTATTTCCTATTTCAGCAAAAGTCTTAAGGGTAGGGAACTATCATTATCCACTTATAAGAAGGAATTCTTGGCACTAGTCACTGCTATTCAGAAGTGGAGGCCTTACCTATTGGGCCAAGCCTTTAAGGTTAAGATAGATCAACAGAGCCTTAAGTATTTACTAGAGCAGCGGGTTGGGACACCAACACAGCAGAAATGGTTATCCAAATTGATCGGCTATGACTTTGTGGTTGAGTTTCGGGCAGGAAGGGAGAATCTAGTAGTTGTTGCACTCTCTAGACAGGAGGACACAACAAAAAAAGGTACATTATGGGCTATCTCTAAACCGCTAGTTAACTGGGTTGATCAATTAAAGGATAGTTATAAAACTAATTCTGAATTTCAAGATATCCTACAACAACTAGACAAAGAAACTATAGGATCCTTGAAATATCATCTTAGGGGAGGGATATTGTACTACAAACAAAGAGTCTACATAAGTAAATTCAGCCCTATAAAAGAGGCCATCATGAATTATATTCATGATAGCCTAGCCTCGGGACACACGGGTTTTGAGAGAACACTAAAAAGGGCAAGGAGAGATTTCTTTTGGGTAGGGATGAAGTCAGATATACAAACATATATTAGACATTGTGAAGTCTGTCAAAGAGCAAAAAGAGAGAGCACTAAACCCTTAGGGCTCTTACAACCCTTACCTATACCCACCAGACCATGGTCATCCATATCCATCGATTTCATAGAAGGGTTACCAAAATCTAACCAATATTCAGTAATTATGGTAGTTGTGGACAGTTTTACCAAATATGCCCACTTTATTCCTGTATCTCACCCCTACAGTGCTACGAAAATCGCCAATTTGTTCTCACAGAATATAATGAAGCTTCATGGACTATCAGAAAACATAGGATTAGACAGGGATCCTACCTTCACTAGTAAGTTTTGGGGAGATTTATTCCAAGTTCAGGGGGTTAAGCTACTGATGTCTACAACATACCACCCCCAAACCGACGGTCAGATAAAAGCAACCAACAAAACACTGGAAGGGTATTTAAGATGTTAAGTAGGGGATAACCCTAAGGTTTGGTCAAATTGGCTGACAATGGCCGAATACTGTTATAATACCAGTTACCATGCCTCCCTTAAATCCACTCTATTTGAAGCAACCAATGGCTACCCACCCTCAAGCCTCACTGATTATATCCCAGGGCCAACCAAAAATCAAGCAGTAGAGGAACAACTACAACAACAGACATAGCAAATTGTAGAAATCAAACACAACTTAGCTCAAGCTCAGGAGAGAGAAAAGAAACAGGCAGGAAAGAGATCCAATTTAAAGAGGGTGAATGGGTTTACCTCCGACTCCAGCCATTCCGACTCCAGCCATTCAGACAGTCCAGCATGCCAAGAAACAAGGATGGGAAATTAGCATATAAATATTTACGGCCATTCAAGATCTTGAAGAAGGTAGGATCAGTGGCTTACCAGTTAGATCTTCCCAAGGAAGCTCGAATTCACAGTACATTCCACGTCTCGCTGCTGAAGAAATGGGTTGGGAAGGGTACCATTCCTGAGCCAAGGCTACCCATTCTTGAGCCCAAGCAAAATTCTCAACCCGAGCCTGCAGAGATCCTTGATAGAAGAAGTCAAATCTCATGGAGGAAGAGACGTGTTGTTAAGATGAGAATGACAACCTAAACAAGATGTTTTCTGGGTCGAAGAAGCATGGTTAAAAAGTTCTTACCCTTACCTTGAGGGCAAGGTTTTCTAAGGGGAAGAGAGTTGTAGTAGTCCGGCAGCAGGGTCATGAGGGAAGATCCTTTGAGGTCTGGAAGAAAGAGGAAAGTGAGACACAGACAAGAGTATCTGCAATAAAAGAGATACGGTGAGCACGTGTAGGGTCAGGATGAGATAGATCGACTTACGTGGAAGGCTGGAGAGAAGAGTCCTTTTTGGCTGACAGCTGGCAAGGAGATTCAATTTCAAAGCAACGACATCGTTTAGTTAAGAGAAAGGGTCAACATGCAAATCAGATCAGGATCACAGCTGGGCGCAAACCTCATCTTGAATTCAAAAATTAAACTCCCGGAGAGTGATAATAAAAAGGGGAGGAAGGGTTAAAGAGAGGCATGAAATTGCTTTGTAGCAAATCACATTCACCCAAGGAGGCCTAGGCTACCTCGAAGCTGCCCAGAGATTTAGTTAGGGTTTATCAATTCACATTGTTTTTTTAATTTTGTTCTTTATTTTACCTTTAATTTTAATTTCAATTTCCACAAATTTTATCTGTAAGCCCAGGATTAAGGGAAAGACACATCAAGATTCATTAAGTGACATAAATTCCGTTTTTCTTTTTTTTAATAACAACTCAGACCTATTACAATAACAAGCTGAAAGCCACTCTTGCTGCTGGTTTTTTGAACATGTCATATGACTTGAATTGCCGATGAAATTTCCTGCTGCAGGCAAACGGGTTCTTCAGATTGTAAACCGTATTTTGCATAATTAAATTCACAAATTGTGGCATATGAGTGCCAAAACAAGTCGCCATCATAATAATCTTTCCTTTTTTTTTGAAGTTTATTGGTAACTATTTAACAATCCTCTATCTATGTTTCTGTTAATCTTTTGTTGGGTCATTTTGACAAGCACCTGGTGTGCTTTATATACACCAATTTCTAGTCATTAGTTCTCCTTCATGATTGTTGCCTTAATGACCCAAGTTTTTCAATCAGTTTGTCAATTCAATCCTTCATAATTTCTGGATGGGCTGCTAATTTTCCTCATCTCCAGTTGTTAACCCGATACCTTCATTTTGAGTTGGTTTTGATCTTATAACCGGTATAATCTTCTCTTGCTTGCAATATTTTCTTTTTATATGTGAGATTGATCATATAGCTTCTTCTTTCCTTTTTCTCCTTGCTCTATTCTTTATTATAGATCCAAACCTTGAATCTATCCATCCAGTTTGCTAGTATGCCCTTTAGTGGCTTGAATTGGTTGTTTTCTTATATATGGGCATGGACTGCAAGTGTTCTGTTTATGAACCTGATCTGGTCATGAGTTTTTCTTCGGCTTTGCAATAGTTCATACTCTGATCGATGGCCCAATTATCTTTCATCAAACAATTTCACCTGCGTATCTTGTAGATTTATTAGCAAATCTCTTATGGTTTGTGATCAACAAAATCACAGGGCTACAACATATGTGTTTATTAAATTTAATTGTTGAGTTTGAGTTTTCGAACAATCTTTTATTGTTTACACATGTACCATAACACTTGTCTTCACTTATAATCTATTTTTTCATTCTCTCAAATAACTTAGGTTTCAAGGTTTTTGTTGGGCTATTATCAACTTTTTATATTACTCTTCTACTTATTATTTATTTAAAAGGCATGTAGTGCCGCACTGTGTTCTATTTAATTTTTTATATTTTTTTTACATATGAATTTTTATGTGAAGATGATTAGGCTTGCTTTGGGTTTTAAATACACACAAAGTACTGTATCTTGCTGTCTTGAAATATAAAAAAACTAGAATAATGAATAAAGGACATGCCTTTTTATATATTATTTTTTTTAAATAAAGATTCATTTCAAAATTATTTTTAACTTATTTTATATTTTCATCTATTTAATCAAATACGTTTTTATCTCATATGTTTTGAAAACACTAACCAAATGCAAATGTAGTTTTAATGTATCGTTTTAGGCTTGAATTCAAGAAAAAATGTTGAAGAAAAGGCATTTATATATGAATGTATTAATTCGAAATCGATTGAGAAAAACCTCAACTTTAATACATAAAAATATAATAAATGTTAAGGAAAAAAGAAAAAGAAAAAGAAAAGTGTCTCGGTGGATGGAAAATTGTGAGCCGTGTTTAGGAGTTTGAAATTGTTTTGGGAGAAAGTAACGAATGCTCATTATGGTACAATTTTGTTTTCTGACTAGCTGGGTCCAACGAAATATATGCTACAATTGTGAGCTGTTTTCAAAGCTATCATCTTCGTTGGATTTTTCTAGGTCAGATACTGACCTACAAAAATCTATAAACTTTGGAAGCACATGTTCTTTGTTATTTTCATGTCCAAAAAACCACAAAAAACAAGGGCATGATCATCACATGATACAAGTAAGAAACGAATGGTGCCTATTTGGAGGGAATCCAATGATTACTAGTGAGGTTAGATGGAGTGAATGGGTGTGTAGGTGTAGGGTGGTTAGATGGGTGTGTGGTTGTGTAGGTGGTTGGTTATTGTTCAGCTATTGATACTAAAACAAGAAGAGAATCCAGTTTGTTATATTCCTAAGAATATAGGAGTTCATAAGTTTCTCATTTCTTTCTTCTGTGCTTGTCTGTTATAATGCACATAAATATATAGCATTCTTCCTTCTACAGAGCTCTAGGAACCTTGAGAAGAAAAACTAAAACGGTGTATGCATTGAAGTGATACTTATTATAAAACTAAAACGATGCGTTTTGACTATAATTGAAACGACGCGTAAGGATTTACAACGGTTACTTCGTTTGAATTTCTAAAAAAAATTCATTCTTCTCCTTCTCCTTCAGCTGGAAACAATTGCCCCTTCTTGAATCCAACTTTGTCCCCAAGGTTGAATTGTGGAAATCTCCACTTCAATTCATCAATGTATTCCCAAGTAGCGTCAACAGGGGAGAGACCCTCCCAATGTATTAGGACTTGAGTAATGGCCTGATTTTGTCATTTTGCAATTCGCCTTTCTAATATGGTTCGGGGTTGCAGGACAGGGGTTTGCGGCGTCGTAGGAGGAGTGCCCTGCATTGTATGATTACCTGCATGCCTTTTAAGCTGGGATACGTGGAAAACTGGGTGAATCAAAGTTGTAGGAGGCAGATCAAGCTTATAAGCCACACTTCTTATTTTGGAAATCACCTAGTATGGCCCGTAATACTTTGCAGCTAGTTTTTATGAGGATCTATGTGCTGTTGACTGTTTCCGGTATGGTTGAAGCTTGAGGTAGACATAGTCATTAACTTCAAAACTTCTATCACTTCTTTTTATGTTTGCCATCGTGGTCATCCTATTCTGAGTCCTTTGGAGATGAGTCTTGACCCTTTTAATCACTTCCTCCTTAGTGGACAAATACACATCCACTAATTCCACGGCTGAATCCTTAGGAAAGTAGAGAATGTGTAAGGGTGGAGGAACCTCGTATAATACATCGTAAGGAGTCATCTTGATAGCTGAGTGTAATTGGTATTGTACCACCATTCAACTAAAGACAACCACTTAACCTACTGATTAGGGCAATCACCTGTCATACATCTCAAGTAGTGCTCGATGCATTTGTTAACGACTTCTGTTTGGCCTTCCATTTGAGGATGATATGCTGATGAGTAGTGGAGATTGACCCCTTGACTATGAAACAACTCTTTCCAAAATTGACTCAAGAATACCGGATCTCTGTCACTAGTTATAGAAGCTGGTAGCCTATGCAGTTTATATATGTTATTCATGAATAGTTTGGCCACCCCTGAAGCAGAGTAAGGGTGACTTAGGGCTATGCAATGCGCGTATATGCTGAAATGATCCACTATGACCATGATAACATCATTTCCCTCCAACTTGGGAAGGCCTTCTATAAAATCCATATTGATGTAGATGAAAGGGGCGGCAGGAATGGGTAGTGGCTGTAGGAGTCCAAGGCTAGCTACATTTTCATGCTTGTTCCTCTGGCAGGTAATGCATTCCCTAATGTATTGCCTGATGTGTTTTAGTTGTCCTTTCCAGTAGAATAGACCCCCAATAGTCTTAGATGTTACTGTCATGCCTGAGTGTCCGCCCATGGCTGAGTTATGAAACATAGAAATGAGCTTGTGTCGCAATTCTGGATCCCTGTCTACCACCACTTTTCCTTTCTTGTTAAGATGATCATTCACCCAAGTATAGCTAGGATGTGCGCTGGAAGACATTTGCAGAGCCTTGATAATCTCTTGAATGATACTATCATCTTCATATGACTTCCTGATTTCAGCCATTACATTTGAGGAAATGGTAAAAGTGGTTAGGGCATAGACTTCATTGCTGGGAATCCTAGAGAGGGCATCAGCTGTCAAGTTCTCCCTTCCTTGTTTGTACTCTATGTCACAGTCATACCCTAATAATTTCACCAGCCATAGATGTTGAGCAGGGGTAGTCATTTTCTGATGTAGAAGGTACTTCAGGCTTATGTGATCTGTGTGTATGGTAAAGTGGCGCCCCCATAAATAATGTTTCCATTTAGTAACTGCATGGAGGATGGCCAACATATCTCTCTCGTAGACTAACATTACTTGTTGTTTTGGTCCCAAGGATTTGCTTATGAACGTGATGGGGTGCCTCTCTTGCATAAGAACTGCTCCTACCCCGATCATGGATGCATCTGTCTCTACTATAAATGGTTTGTTGAAGTCCGGTAGTGCTAGGACTAGAGCACTGGTCATTACCCTTTTTAACATATTATATGCGGTGGTAGCCTCCTCACTCCATGAGTTAATGGCTTACTTATGCTGTCGTAGCCCTTGACGAACCTTCTATAGTAATCTGTCAACCCTAGAAAGCCCCTTAACTGCTTCAATCCTTTAGGCAAGGGTCAATCTACAATTGTCTGTATCTTATGAGGATTAGTAGCTACTCCATATTTTGAGATGATGTGGCCCAAATACTCTACTTGTGTACTACAGAAGAAGTATTTGTTAGCCTTTGCCACCAATTGGTGTTCTTTTAACAGGTCGAGGACAATAACTAGGTGCTTATAATGGTTTGCAAGTGTCCGACTATACACTAATATATCGTCAAAGAATACTAGGATACATTTTTGTAGGTGCTCCCTGAAGATTTCGTTCATTATACTCTAGAATGTGGCTGAAGCATTGGTTAGTCCGAAAGGCATAACCAAGAATTCATAGTGGCCACTATGCGTTTTGAAAGTTGTCTTAAATTCATCCCCCTGGGCCATCCGAATTTGGTGATAACTAGACTTGAGATCAATCTTGGAGAATATGACACCTCCCACTAATTCTTCTAACAGTTCCTCAATCATTGGGATAGGGTACTTATCTTTAATGGTAAGTTTGTTCAAAGCTCTATAGTCTACACACAACCTCCATGTGGAATCCTTTTTCTTGACAAGTATCACGGGGGACACAAATGGGTTGTTGCTAGTTCTTATGATTTTAGCCTCCAACATCTCTTTTACCATTCTTTCTAATGTGTCTTTTTATAGGCCTGAATATCTATAGGGTCGCAAGTTAATTGCTGCCCCTCCCTCCCTCCCTCAGAGGAATCTAGTGATCATGAGTTCTGGATGGTGGTTACCCTTTTGGTTTCTGAAATAAGTCTTGGTAGTCTGCTAATACTCTGTAGTTGATCCTCCGCATTACTCTGGAGTTGGGGTGAAGTAGCCAAGGATATGGAGATCGAACCATCTTCATCCTCTACCATCTTTAGATTACATAAATGATACCCATCTACGTAGTCGTGGCTTCTAACTAGAGAACTTAGTTGTTCCAGTTCAATGTATTGTAACTTGGGTAGATTTTTCCATTTTAGCAAAACTCGCTGCCCCTGCCAATCGAATGAAATCCATAAGTGTTTGTAATTACACAATATGTCACCCGACAAGGATAACCATTGTATACCCAACACCATCCCACAATTACTCAGCTTAATGATGAACACATCTGCCATGAAACTAATCCCCTGCATCTTCCACCTGAGTCCCTTACATAAGGATTTGCAGAGCATCCTTTCCCCATTAACTGCTTGCACAATCATTGGCTTAATAGTGGTTAACTGGAGATGGAGTTTGAGAGCCACCACAGAGTTGATGAAGTTGTGTGTGCTACTTGAATCTATCAGAATACTCACTATCATCTTGTCCAACCATTCTGTTACCTTCATTGTATTAAGCCCCAATGTGCCCTCCAACGCATCCAGTGATATATGTGGGGCAAAATTACTCAATTTGAGCCCTTTTTCAGAAGTCTCATCTTCTGTGAATCCTTCATTTTCTTCCATTATACATAAAGAAGATAACCTTTTGTTTCGACACGTGTGACCAGGAATGAACTTCTCATCACACCAGAAACACATCCATTTCAACCGTCTTTCTTTGAATTCTTAGTTTTTGATAGATTTTATGGGTTTAATGGGGTTTCTATAAGTGTTGTTGGAAGGGGTAATGTTTCAGGGGCCTGGGTTTGGTTTTGGTATGGTAGTATGAGGGGTCATTGGGTTCTTTGTGGGATTTGGTGGTGGAGAAGAAGTAATCTGGTGAGATGGAAAGGCGTTGGCGGTAGAATATCTTCTATGGAAACTAGAGGATTTTTGGTAAGCTAGAGTGTTGGCTTGCAAACTGGCGAGATTGTAAGCATGCTTAAAAGTCTTGGGTCAAACATTTTAATTGTGTTCTTGATCTCCAAATCTAGGCCTCTTAAGAAGATGACCAATGACTGTTTTTCATTGATCTCAGCCTTATTCCACAGGATATCAAAGTCCTAGATGTATTCTTCTAGGTCTCCCAGTTGTTTAAGTTCCATCAATTCCTCAAGAGGTTGCCCTCCAAACCTATAACATATAGCTTCCACAAATTCTTCCCAAGTAGCTCCTTGGTTTCCTATGCTCTGCAAGAAATTTTGATGCCAGTGAAGAGCAACTCCTTCTAAGTAATAGGACGTTATTCACATTTTATCAAATTCAGCAACATTTTCTATCTCGAAATATTACATGCACTTGTAAAGCCACTTGTGCACATCTTCCCCATTGAAAGTTGGAAAGAAATGTTTGGGTTTGTGTACCTTATAGGATGGTACCCTATCTTCATGTAAGAACTTGGTTCTGGAATCAGCTCCTTCCATACTCGAGGCCTGTTTGTCCTTGCCTTAACTTGGATTGCTGGAGAGTTGAGAGAGTATTTGCAAGGTGAATTCCAACTATTGTGCCATAATTCCCATAAGGCTCCTGATGTCTCTAATCTGTGCATCTTGGTTTTTGATGGTTTGATCCAATTTAGCGTTTTGTCCTTTCAGCAAGTCTGCCATCAATTCATACTTCTGGCTATTGTCTTGTGAGACCGCTGCAATGGAGTCCTCAATGCGTTTAAAATCTGCTGCCCTTGTGTATGGTGCCATGGTGGAAGTCCATGGATTGCCTGCTCTGATACCACTTGGTACAAGTGAGAAACTAATGGTGCCGATCTGGAGGGAATCCAATGATTACTAGGGAGGTTAGATGGAGTGAATGGGTGTGTAGGGTGGTTATTGTTCAACCATTGATACTAAAGCAAGAAGAGAATCCAGTTTGTTAAATTCCTAAGAATATAGGAGTTCATAAATTTCTCATTTCTTTTCTTCTGTGTTTGTCTGTTACAATGCACGTAAATATATAGCATTCTTCCTTCTACAAAGGCTTAAGAACCGTAAGAAGGAAAACTAAAACGGTGCGTAAATTAAAGTGGTACTTATTATAAAACTAAAACGGTGCGTTTTGACTATAATTGAAACGGTGCGTAAGGATTTGCAACGGTTACTTCGTTTGAATTCCTAAAACGAATTCATTCTTCTCCTTCTCCTTTAGCTGGTAACAACACACAATCAAGAAAAATCATCAAAGATCATCTTAAACATGTTAAGCATCAAATCTCAAGTCTACCAACCAAATTTCCATTAATCAAATATCTTAATCCAAATATATACATAAACCATAACAAAAAGTCTATAGTATTAGGAAAAATCACATCAAGCCAAATTTCCCTGTTTGCTTGCCATTTCCAACAACCATAAACATCAAATTCAAGATCGTAGGTTACAAAATTTTCTCGACAATTCTTTACCGTTTCTAGTAAACAAAAATTTCTAGTCACATTATCAACTCAAATACATCATTTATGCACAAAACTCACCATCATATTCAAACAAACAAACAAACAAATAACCAAAATTAAAGCAATCTAAGATACAAATTTTGACTAAACACACTAATACAAATCCAGCAAATACGTACAACGCCACAAATCTAGCAAACACACCCAACATTTCCAACAAAATCACATCCTGATTTTCAGTACAACCATTGCCCAAATCTATCTTATCTACAACCTGTTAGTTTAATATGTCCCGTAGCCAATTGGTTGGTTACACGTGACATTATTATATTCATGTAAATACATATTTATTATTAATAAAGACTTAATTTATCTTTAATATTCATATAATATTAGATTAATAAATATAATATTTGATTTATAAATATAGAGTAAAGATAAAGTCCATGAGATAAAAATGTCTTGCAAAAGAAATTATAAAGTTGTTATAATTATGAGATTCCTATTGCATCAAAATATTGTTCCTAAAATGTTCATGATCGATGTTCTCTAAAATATTGGACATTTATTAGAACCATTGAGACTTGTATATATTATGTTCTTTTTTTTTTTTATGAAATAAAGCAGTTGTTCTTATAAGCTAAAATATAAAGGATACCTAGAACTAATATGTAGGTGCTTGTCATAAGATATATACATTGAACTGACTCGCATGAGAATTTCATATATACATTTTAAAATGTGACATATATTTTTCAGCCCACTAGAGCTTTTACCATTTTGCGCTCGTTCTATGCCATTAGTGGTTCCTGTTTGTCCATGCAATGACAAAAGTCTGCTTATTTTTTCATAACGTGGTTCTTTTGACAACCACATGAACTTTTATACTAAAATGGACATTGTCGTGTGTTCAGGGTTAGTTATATGCCATTAGTGGTTCCTGTTTGTCCATGCAATGACCTGGATTTTTTTTTATCGCCCTCAATTTCTTGTTGATAAGCAAAGGTTTGATTTTCAAACTTAAGTTGACATGATATGTGTATGTTTACTCAAAGTTTTTAGTAAAAAAGGGGAGTTCGAGAGAAATATAAAGCAAAATTTTCTTTGTATCTTATTTAATAGATGGAGTGACACATTTTGACTCATCAATATATATATATATATATATATATATATATATATATATATATATATATATATATATATATATAATTTTACAGTATGGATCAGGCCGTACACTAAGCATCTCATGTAGAGACCACCCTTCCATTCATGATAAATCCACAAACACTCGAGTATGTTTGGTATTATGATAGCTGTTATGGTTGTGATTTGAAGAAAATTATTTTATAAAAAATGTTATTAGTTAATGTTGGTTTGAAAAAATATATGTTTGGTTAAACCTGTGGTTGAAATTGAGGTTGAACAAAAAATAATTTAATATGTTTGGTTAAAAGAATACTTTTCAAAATGAAATTATAAAATAATTTAAAAATATATATTAATATTGATGGTTTTTAATTTAAATATTGTAGATTTAACGACTGCTATTACATCATGAAATAAATAATATTGATATCAAATATTTTTTATTGTTCCATTAAACTATATGCACTTTCATCACGGACTATATTTTTCATGGTTTCTTAAGCGCGCAACAACATCGGGTAAAATATTATCAAGAACAAAATTGAAATTGCGATCAAATTCTACAAATGCTACGTCATTAAGCAATCTCCTTCTAATTTTTTGAATAAAACATAATTAAAAATAAAAATAAAAATTGAATTTTTTTTACCTGGGTCGGACCCGACAAGAGCAAAATTGGAAATACGATCAAATTCTTCAAATACTATGTCATCAAACGATCTCCTTCTAATTTTTCAAATAAAACACAATTAAAAATAAAAATAAAAATTAAATTTTTTTTAACTGAATCAGACTCAGCTTAATGCATTTAATTTTGGACTAAATCTAGTCCGGCTAGAAACAGGGAAGAGTAACTCTACTATTCACGTGTAAACAGTGGAGAGTCACTCTCCATTGAAAAAAAACGCAGCAGGATAAGAAGCATGAAAAATTGTTTCACCAGAACGTGCAATTAAACCTCATTTTTAGTGGGTCACATAAACCATATGACAGCGGATACTTATAACCGCACACTATTATTGAGTTTGAAATGCTCCTTATAACCACACACTATTATTGAGTACGAAAAAAAACGCAGCAGTTATGGATGAGGCCGTACACTGAGCATCTCCTATAAAGACCACCCTTCCACTCATGATAAATCCACAAAAACTTGAAGAGAAGAAAATTGAAGTGATTCATTCATCTATCCGAAATAAATGGGTTCTCTATCCACAAACACTTTCTCCCCTTTAGACCCAAATGGTTTCACCAATGATTCCAAAATGGTGATCGATTTCATTGCTGATTATTACAAGAATATTGAAAACAACCCGGTTCAAAGCCAAGTGAAACCAGGGTACTTATTGACCCAATTGCCAGACACTGCCCCATATTGCGAGGAATCCTTAGAAGATGTTCTCAAAGATGTAACTGATAGCATTATCCCAGGCCTCACTCATTGGCAAAGCCCTAACTTCTTTGCTTACTTCCAAGCAAATGCAAGCACTGCAGGGTTTGTTGGTGAGATGCTCTGCACAGGCCTTAATGTTGTTGGCTTCAACTGGATTGCATCTCCTGCTGCAACCGAACTGGAATCCATTGTAATGGACTGGACGGGAAAGATGCTCAAGCTCCCATCTACTTTTTTGTTCTCAGGAAACGGAGGTGGTGTCTTGCACGGTAGCACTTGTGAGGCTATAGTTTGCACCCTAGTTGCAGCAAGAGACGCGACCTTGAGAATGATTGGAGCTGAAAACATTACGAAGCTGGTAGTTTATGCCTCTGATCAAACTCATTCAACTCTACTTAAGGGCGTCAAATTAGTTGGAATTCCATCCTCTAATTTTCGATGCCTCTCTACCTCATTTTCATCGGAATTTTCGTTATCACCTCAAGCATTGGAAAATGCAATTGAAAATGATATCAAAGCTGGATTTGTGCCCTTATTTTTATGCGCTACTATAGGCACTACAGCATGTGGAGCTGTTGATCCTGTTATGGATCTGGGGAAAATTGCCAGGAAATATAATCTATGGTTCCACGTTGATGCAGCTTACGCAGGTAGTGCATGCATATGCCCTGAATTCAGGCATTACCTGGATGGAGTAGAACTTGCAGACTCGTTGAGCATGAATCCACATA
>Ga0307515_10012822_pt1 | contig 15731 bp, 25 predicted proteins | sample 17_EM_MG_FD_194513 | JGI IMG/M metagenome (GOLD analysis project Ga0307515, IMG submission 194513) | Populus trichocarpa ectomycorrhiza microbial communities from riparian zone in the Pacific Northwest, United States - 17_EM | ecosystem: Host-associated > Plants > Roots > Unclassified | place... | reverse complement strand
AATAATTTCTGACAGGACATGACTAGACTTCATGATGCTCCATTAAGAGAATACCTCATCCCACATTATCACGCCAAACCTGGCACCAAGGAAATGTACACTTCAGTCCCAGTCAGTGTCCGCCTCCCCCTCGGTGCCAAACCTGGACAAAGATTCCCCGTTGTAATGACTATCTATGGACTTGATGGCTACCGCACAGAGCATACTCGCTCCTCAACCTACCACACCACGAATGGATTTGCCTCCATCGGAGTCGAAATTCCAGGAACAGGGGATTGCCCAGCAGACCCAAATGATCCCACCTCTCCAGATCGTCTATGGAGCAGTGTGTTGCAGTGGATTCATCAACAACCATGGGTTGATACGAAGAAAGTCGTTGCCTGGGGCGTGAGCTGTGGCGGATATTATGCTATGCGCATTGCTCACACCCACAAAGATATGTTGGCTGGCGTGGTAGCTCAAGGTGGAGGTTGCCATCACATGTTTGACCCTGAGTGGCTGGAAATTGCTAGTCATATGGAATATCCATTTGAGTACGTGTCACTTCTTCAGAATTTTCACTTCGTTAGTTCTAGTTGACTGATCAAACCCACAATGCAGTCTTACACAAGTCCTCGCCCTCAAATTCGGCTACGACGACGTAGAGAAGATGAAAATTGACTCGAAGTCCCGATTCTCTCTCCTAGAAAACGGAATCATAGATCAACCCTCATGTCGTCTCCTTCTCATCAACGTGAGCCAACCTCCTTAAACCCCTTTTGATCTCGCTAAATGGAACAGGGCATGCTTGACGAGCTCTTCCCTATCGAAGATTCGATGCTGATGATGCAACATGGAAGCATCAAGGAAGCACGTTTCTTTGAGGGGATTAAGCATATGGGTGAGCCGTATGCGATGCCGATGGCTATTGAGTGGGTTGCGAATTTGTTCAAAGGGATTCAGTCTGATGGTTGAAGGTTCTTTGTGATGTCTGGAATTCACAGGACTGCTTCTGTATAGGTGTTTTTGTACAGGTTAGGGACATCATTCTTGACAACGGATCTTTTTCGGCCCAAAGGCTTTATCGCCGAAGCAAAATAGGGGCATCGCTTAAAAAGTCAACTCTCCTCTCCCCAGTCTCGCTTGTCACCTCACCCCGAGTGACCAAGAGTGACTAAAAAGATAACAGAGAAATAGTGATCATGTTTTCTTTTTCGGGAGGTTGGCTGGGCTCGAACCAGCAATCTCACTGAGTTACCCAACCAAGTTTTATTCGAATCTCGCTTGAATCTCAAGTCTGGGAGCGAAAAGTTAAACAACAGTTCAATTCTTTTCACCTCCCACTCCTCATCTGCTTACATCCTCGTCCTCGACATGGCATATCCCCAAAAAGATCGATTTAGCTTGTTGAAGTGATCTCATACTTTTGGAGTCATTGCCCTGTTTCTTTGTCCTCTCACAAGATATTCGCCGAGTAACAATAAGGATTGTTTGTGTCAGCTGCAAAAACCATGACTTTCAAGTCACCTTTGTGAATTACCGCCCTCTCCAAACTCTGTTTGCCCAATCATATATAAAGGATTGAAATGCTTGGACCTGCAAATGTATTTCATTCTAACCAAAATGCCTACCTCCAGCGGCAGGTACGCAATCCTCTTCGAAGAAGGCCCGGGCTACCTTCACAGCGGACCACTGAGGAATGGATTCCAAGGAGAAGTCTACCTTGTCATCTCTCTCAGAGACTGTAAGTTCTACATCCGCAAATATCTATGGCGCGGCAACTTCTCCCGGGAACTTCCCTTCTACAACCGCATCCCCACTTCCATGGCTCCGGAGCTAATCGCCAGAAAAGGATACACTCAGCCTAAAGGCAATGCGAAGATCTTTCCGTACTGCTATGGGGACGATTTTCTGCACTTCAAAAGCAAAGTTACCAATGCTGGAAGGAAGTTTCCTGATGTAATGTACTAGATAGTCATCAAGAAGATGTGCGAGATTCTGGCGTTCATGCAACATGGCTAGAGACGCGAAGATGGTGTCCTTACGGTTGAAATGAATTGCAATCTAATCATTCATCATGATACACACGAAGGAACACCTTCCTTCGCTATGAAGACGATGATGATTTACTACCCCCACTTGCTTGGGAGACTGGGGCCTGTCATCCGCTCCCGAAGGACCTGCTGATATCAATAGACGAGTGCTGGTTGATCCAGAGGCTCTGAATCGTGATCTCGCGTATTTCATTTACAAACTCCGCCAGCTGAACAATGCGTGTCCTAGAACGCTCGAGAAAAAACACGGGCCTATCCATGAACTCCGGAAACTTCGAAAAGAGGCAAGACAATTTGCGAAACGAGACAAAGAACTACCTGCCGCACAGTACATGGCCGAAAGGATGTGCCCGTTGGCTAAGCAAATGATCAAGAAATTGCAAGATGAAGATCCTGCGGACTTGAGATGGACTTGGTCCCTTGGTTCTGCGAGCGCCCTGACCTTCATGGGAGATGAGCGGAGTAGAGAGAGCACACTTCGTCACTGGACAGGAATTGAAAATCAAAGGAAGTTCATCGAGAAACCGTGGGTTTGGATTGATGTTGAACAGCTTCCTCGTAGTATCCCCTGGCAGACTGGCCCACAGCAGGAAAGATACTAAGTACAGATACATGAGCACCAGTCCTTCTTAAATTGATATAATAGGTAAGGCAAGCGCTAGCGCTTGTTAAATAAGAAGATATTTGCCAAATTCGATGCCTGCGCTAACAAGTGCCGTAGATAAATGCTGAGCAGGACTCAAGAGAGTGAAGCACAAGGAGAGATCTCGAGATCATCTGCTACAAACAATGGAACAAAGACTCTCTTTCATGCGTTTTTAAAAGTCCAGTCGGCCGTAAAATTTAGCCGTAAAATTTACGAATAAGTTTTGTTCCTTTAATGTTCTCAGGAACAAGAACATTGTTCCACAGACTTCCGAGTATTTAGAGACACCACACGACTCCGTTCTGTCTTCTTCCCCACAGCCATCAACATTTCCCCAACTTTGGTATCTCTCGACTCCACCTATTGAACCTTTTCAACCAAAGACTTTACTGAACATCACAGCCATGCCTGGAAAGCACGGTGACTACTGTCCATGTGACTTCCGCTACATCCCCGACAGTAATGGGTATACGTGCGAAGGAGGCCAACACAGACTCAATAAAGCCGGCGAGGAGGAGTCCGAAGTTGTGCGCACTCGCCGACAAAAGATTATGGACGATCAAGATAAGCAGCGAGCTGCCGATATCAAGCGCCAGAGAGAAAATCAAAAGGGGCGAGAAGTTGAAGCTTGTCGTCGAGGGGACAGAGAACGAGAGAAGGAGAGAGAGCGCCAGAAGGAGAGGGAGCGCCAGAAGGAGAGAGAGCGCCAGAAGGAGAGAGAGCGAGAAGTTCAGCGAGCCCAAAAGGAACAGAAACAGAAGTCTGACTTTGAGAACGAAAGGCGAGAAGCTTTGGCTCGTGTGAGACCCAGCATTTGCAACCGGGATAACCTTGATCAACTTGGCATCCTCGACTGTAGACGTACTCTTGAGGCACCACCTGCTACTGCCGCATCTTTGTCTCGGGGCGAGAGAAAAGCCCGGACCCCACCTCCTGAGGAGCCGCTTGATGAACTGGACGCTAATCCGATGGCCATGCCGTGGTTGGGGACTCCTGGCTCTGCTGAGAAGGTACGGGAACCGGAGCTCGTCCATGCAAGAAAGCCGAAGCCGTAAGAATAAAGTGTCAACATGACAAACGGCCCCAGATAAGTCCTTGGTAGAGGATTCTACGTCCTACCAGTCTCGTCATCACCTATTTTAGAACGCGATCTCGCAAATGGGATAAAGGTCCCTTCCACAAAGAATATGATAAGCATATCAAGAAAACCCAGTGGTAAAATTCTGCACTTGCTGTGAAAAGTAAATAACCGAATGAATGAGACATTGTGTATTCTATAAGCCATTGAGGAGTCCTTTCCAAAATACTTAACGCACGGCTTTCTATCATGAAAATAGAACTGGTCACTTCGAAAGATACCCCTAAGGCCTGGCATCAAAAAGTCTCAAACCATTGCCCATCCGTTGAATCTGCCCTGCGTAATACATAGAACTATAGCCACCTCCCATGATTTTCACGGGCAAGAGCCAGTGCAAATAGTTGTAGAACTTGGGTAGAATGACCGGCTTCAAGCTCACGTTCGCATCCTCGTCCTTGATACTCTCATTCATGATGATCTCCTTGGGCAATCTGGGTAGCACAGCAGCAGGTCGTGCAAGTCCAACCATATCGCAGCCACCAGACTGAAGTGCTGCTTCCATGCCCATTCGAGTCCTGAATCCACCAGAGACAATGAGTACAACTTTGGGAAAGTGGGCCCGAATGGTTTGAGCGAAAGAGAGGAAGAACGATTCTCGTTGTAGTGTACTTTGTTTCATCTCCTTAGTAGGGGCTGCGGTTGATGAAGTTTCGTTTTGTTGCGCCATCTTTGGGTCTTCGTATGTTCCACCTGAGATTTCAAGGAAATCTATTCCTGCTTCGACGATCAAGCTGACCTGTTCTATCGTGTCGGCAAGGGAGTCATTGGATGATGCGTCGACACTGTTGAGCTTGATGCCGATGCAGAACTCTTTGCTGGTTGCCTGTCTGACACGACGAATGATCCGAAGCACAATCTCGGCTCTTTTGGCTGGAGAGCCTCCGAAACCATCTGTTCTCTGATTCGTCTTGGGTGATAAGAACTGTGCGAGCAGATATCCATGAGCCCCGTGAAGCTCCACTCCTTTAAACCCAGCCTGGAAACTCAGCTTTGCACCAGCAACAAACTGATCGATAACAAGAATGATGTCATCTTCAGTCATTGCTTTTGGAGTTCCGAATAACAGGGAAGAAGCCACTCCGGCAAATAAACTGCTGCCAAAGTTCAACTTCACCGCTGACGGAGCAAGGTTCTTTGTAAAAAATCCACGTTGACCCGCTCCAAGCGGCGATTGTCTTCCAGGGTGATTGAGTTGGACGACTGTTGGGGTTCCATTTTCTTGGCAGGTAGATGCCCACTCCGTCCAGATTTTTTGAACGTCGCCTGAGGACGAAGATGACAGAACGTCCATAGGCCCTCCTAGGTACTGTTCAGAAACCTGGACATTGCCTGAATAGATTGTCAATCGGGATGATTTCCTTGGATACGGAATGAATTATATACCTGTCAACAACATACCCCAACCGCCTTTAGCCCATTCCTTGTACGCAACCAGCATCTTATCATTTGGGTCATGTGCTGGGGCCGGAGCCATTGACTCGGCCATCGCAGCCTAGAGTTTGTCAATCAAGAGCCACGATGTTTGAAGTATCAACACCTGTTGTCACGAAAGAGATAACATACCTTGACAAGCCGATTCGGCAGACGGAGGTCGCAAGGAAGAACGATTTCTTGTGAGATCAACATCTTAAGGGAAGTGAAACGCAATTACTCTGCTGTGTTAGATATCGCTGCAATAGTGGGGAGAGAGAATATATAATGGGAGGTTATCTTCATGAGATTCGCCCCGAGGTCAAGGAATGTACTATCTCAGTCTTTAGAAGTATTACAAAGCAGCGAATTTCCTAACAGCCCACTGGGAGATACTGAGACGAGATTGGCGTGACTTTGCCACAGGTGTCGAGACCGGATTCGGTCACGGACGGTGAAAATGAAACCAACTTTACCAATCGGAGATGAAATGAGCCGAGCCATTTGAAAGCTAAAAGAGTTCAGCAGTGAAAAGTCACCGAGGGTAGTGGCCCAGGGAGGACCTTGTTGCTGTCTATGGAGAGGAGTCTGTCCGTATCCGTGCCGAGGTTGCACTTGCAGCTTCTCTGAAAATTCCTGGAGCTTGAAAAAAATCCGAAAATCCTGTCACACAACGAAATTCTGGAATAAGTCGAGTAGACATGTAGAGCAAAAGAACACCATGATTGAGTCTTTGTGGGCATTTTGCAATGATGAGTTTGATAACAAGTCTACTGAAATCTTTTGCATTGTACTTGGAAAATGGGGAAAGAATGGAAGTGTGTGGTATCACGTGCAGGTTTAGCTCATGCTACCTAGAGCTTACGTCTAGCAGAAAACTCACCTCCATGGGGAAACTAGAAGCAAGCTACTCACTTGAGTCAATCTAGGCTTTCTGACGATGAGATGACATTGAGATGATCTCTCAGGAAACGAAACGATTTCAATATACCGCAAAGGTCACGTGGAATAAGCAGCCACGCTGGCAGCCCTCCCGTCTTTTCGGAGCTAGTGCTGAAGTGGATTAGTCACTTACCCGCTTAGCGAGTCTCGCACATACCTAACCTTTTCAAAAAATCCTCCATCCCCCTCCTACGACGACACTCGACAACATCGAACTCAACCGCCATCATGGGTAGAGGACCGTAAGTGCACCTGTCTTTACTTCCAATTGTCATTGCAGCCACAGAAACGAACTCGAGATATCGCAAAGGTGGAAGCTGCAAATTCCGATGTGGCCAATTCGAATTCAAGTTCGCACTCTCCACGAGGAGCTTGCGCCTTTCATGGCATTGCTTCAATCTCATGAGGGGCATCTCGAACCGTTTCCTTGCAATTCCATCTCCAGGCTTCTGTTGGACCAGTTTGCTAATTATGCTTCTCGAACAGAAAGAAGCATCAAAAGCGCTTGAGCGCGCCATCACATTGGCTTCTCGACAAACTCTCTGGTGCATACGCTCCTCGTCCCTCTGCCGGTCCCCACAAGCTTCGCGACTGCATGCCGCTCATCGTCTTCATCCGAAATCGACTAAAGTATGCTCTCAACGCGCGCGAGACCAAGGCAATTGTCATGCAACGCTTGATCAAGGTTGATGGCAAAGTCCGCACCGATGCCACATACCCTGCCGGCTTCATGGACGTCATCAGCATCGAGAAGACCGGCGAGCACTTCCGTCTTGTCTACGACACCAAGGGCCGCTTCACCGTTCACCGAATCCAGACCGAGGAGGCGGAATACAAGCTTGGCAAGGTCAAGAGAGTTCAGTTGGGCAAAGGCGGAATCCCATTCTTGGTCACGCACGATGCGAGAACGTAAGTTCTGTCAGACATCATTCAGCCGTTGGTCCAAGCTTTGGTCGAACCACCTCGAACGAAATGCTAGATCAACGGTTGCTATACCCATGTCCCCAGAAATGCTGACGAAATTTTGCTTGTGCAGTATCCGTTACCCTGACCCAGCCATTAAGGTCAACGACACCGTCAAGATCGATCTCGCAACTGGCAAGATCACCGACTTCATCAAGTTCGACACTGGTGTCATCGCCATGGTTACCGGTGGTCGTAACATGGGACGTGTTGGTGTCATTACCCACCGAGAGCGTCACGATGGAGGCTTCAACATTGTGCACATCAAGGATGCCATAGACAACTCTTTCGCTACACGTGAGAACAACGTCTTTGTGATCGGTTCAGAGAAGCCGTGGATCTCTCTGCCAAAGGGCAAGGGTGTCAAGCTCACAATTGCAGAGGAGAGAGATCGCAGACGTGCGCATGCCATTGCAGGCCACTGAGCGTATTCTTCTAGCTCTGGGTTTGAGGATGGTCTTCATGGGATGGAGTATTTGGGCTTTACTGTGCTTGGAAGATCCGCGCAAAAAGGGTGCAATAAGTAGCAGAGCATCATAGTAGTGAAGAACCAATACCACCAAGTGTAAAAGGCCTAGCGTGTCCCCGAACCCAATCTCCTTTCCGATCGGAGGCGCCCTAATCCTCTGCATCCTCGGTGAAGATCTGCAACCCCTATGTTCTAGAAAAGGAAGCCCTTCCCAAAGCCCACCAAAAGTCGAGAACCACGAATAGAGGAGGAGTCCACGCCCCAGGATCCCCAGATGCGATCGATGACCCCCATCAGGATCCCGGTCACAACTCGTAATGCCCCTGCAGTCGCTCAACGCCATGAAGTGTCAACATGCATACCGCGGGGCTTTTATCGTCACGAGGCCGTTTTGTGCGGAGGTGAAGGTTTTCCGGGTTCGTTAATGGGTAAAGGGGTGCATGGCTAGACTCTTGGAAACGAGGTGGTGGCAGCTGGAGGCGGTGTTGATCGGGTCAGATCATATTCTTGCGGGTCTTCGGAACGGTGAAGGGCTCTCGGGTAGTTTTTATGAGGTAAGAGACTCGAGCCGAAATGAGGGGTGCAGGCCATTCTTTGCTACTTACGGCTGCGAACATGGCCGTGAGGGGCAGCTGAGCACGAGGCCTCCTCTTGCTCATCTCCAGGTGTCATGATGAGTAAAAGAATTGCCAGAGTTGGCTGCGTGCTCAGGGGCTCGGAAAATTCTCGTGTGATGTCTTGGGTTTGGGCATTGGATCATTCTGCTGGGAATGGAAGGCTTGATGAGGCTTACAGGATTACTTGGGCATGGTCGTAGATGGTATCTGTATCACGTATTACTGCAGAGTGATAGAGCCCGAGGTGACGTGGGGGCAACGTCGATGGTTGCACGTTGGATACTTGGCTGGTGGTGAGTTGAGCCATGAAGGCATTGACCATGCTGAATGCTTTATTAATCTATGCCCACGGCCGAATTCGGTCGGCTTCTGAACCTTCAAATACGGTAAGATGGTGATATCTCACATGTGATGACCAAAGGTCCTTGTGTTGCGAGATAATGGTTGTGAATGGGAGATAAAGAAAAGAGTGGGATACCTTTTGTATGGATGCAAAACATGACGGAGGGGACAACAACGAGATGAGGATAGTGCCACACGGCATACAAATAATGGTTGAATCGGAACAGAAAGCCTACCGCCATTTGGATCTGGATGACCTTATGCGGCGTGCCCAATCGAGCTGGCACATGGGAGAGGTTGGAGGGGTCTAAAAACATGTTCAGATCCTCCTCCTGGGTGACCCCTACCTACGATCACTACTTAAAGGCTCGAGCACCGTCCACGCTACACTGCCGATGCCTCATCGCCAGCGAGGAAGATAATGCTTGGATGTGCCGGACCAGAGACCCTACGCCAGCTGGGGCCATCTTTCTCCACCCAAGCCGTTAAACTAGTACCACTCTTCTTATATGAATCCAAATAGGGCCCTCACTCTCTTCGACCCCTCCAGACTCTCGAAAGTTTGTGTATAGCCTTACAAGCTGCAGGCAATACCAGTTGTCACGAGCAGTGTCCGTCCATATTTTCACCGTGGAAGCCTCCTCAGTTACTTGCATGGAAGGGAGATCTGATCTGATCTGATTGATCGCACGCCATCCTTGTCACATCATGTCTTTCTGCATGAGCTCGTCGGCAAAATCATTGCCGAATGCTCAGGCAAGATTTCTCGCTTCCAGAAGAACGTCAATGACCCCACTATGGATGAAGAACACAACTTCAAAAGGGCGATGGAATAGCTCTCGAGCTGGAAACGCAGGCGGAAAATTTGAGGCCGGTGTTGGGAAGGGCGTCTCGAAGGGATGGACGACTTTCGGTGTGCTGGGCTTGATGGCTGCCACGGCGTTTGGCGCCCATGGATTTGCGAAGTACCAGGCCGAGGGGCGGGAACTAAGGATGAGGGATTATTCCAGCCCTGACAAATGGGTGGAGCCGATATATGCCAGCAGGAAGGACATGGAAGATGTGAGTCTACTAAGAAGTTGGTTAAGAAGTCGGGCGAGCTTTTTCTTCAATCCGTGGGGTTCTTTCCGCGATTGGGGACACTTGTACCGCCAACACAGTCGTCAGCCTGTTGGCTCGGGGTGGGATGGCTAGGTCCATTGGAGCTTCCTTTTTTCCATCCCGCTCCAATCGCTACGAAATTCCAGTGATGGATGAATCCTTTAGCTTGCTGCGTGTTTGGAACAAGTACTAATAAGAATCCTAGGCAATCAGAGAAATTCGTGCTGCAACGGGAGATGAAGATACCATTTCTCTTGACCCGGAAGATCTCAAAGCTCATGGCTATTCTGAGTGGTCCTCGACCAATATTGACGGTCTGCCAGTAGCAGTGGCCTACCCAAAGTCTACCACGGAAGTTTCTAAAATCGCAAAGATTTGTTACAAGTACAAGGTCCCCATTATTCCGTTTTCTGGCGGCTCTTCTCTGGAGGGCAATTTCTCTGCTCCATATGGAGGCGTCAGCGTTGATTTCGCTTACATGGACCAAATCATTCAACTCCACCAAGACGATATGGATATTGTGGTTCAACCTAGTGTTAGTTGGATGGAACTGAACGAAGAGCTGGCAAGACGACAGAGCGGCTTGTTCTTCCCTGTGGACCCCGGACCAAGTGCCAAGATTGGTGGAATGGTGGGCACGAATTGCTCTGGGACGAACGCGGTTCGCTATGGAACGATGAAAGATTGGGTTATCAACCTCACCGTGGTACTTGCCGACGGAACGGTCATCAAAACCAAGCGTAGGCCAAGAAAGACCTCTGCGGGATACAACCTCAACTCTCTTTTCGTCGGCTCGGAAGGCACCCTTGGCCTCGTCACAGAAATCACACTAAAGCTTGCTGTGGTCCCGCAAGAATATTCTGTGGCAGTCGTCACCTTCCCATCGATTCGTGATGCCGCGTCAGCAGCAGCGGGTGTCATGCGCGCGGGGGTCCAAGTCGCAGCGATGGAAATCATGGACGAAATCCAAATGCGAGTTGTGAACCTCTCTGGCGCCACTCCGTTCCGCAAGTGGAAAGAATCACCTACACTCTTCTTCAAATTCAGCGGCACCAAAGCATCGGTCAAGGAAAACATTGCGATGGTGTCCGCTATTGCGAAGGCTCATCGAGGAGGCAATTTCGAGTTCGCGAAGGATGAAAAAGAACAAAAGTTATTGTGGAGCGCGAGAAAAGAGAGTTTGTGGAGCATGATGAGTATGCGGAAGGAAGGCAACGAGGTTTGGAGCACAGATGTTGCGGTTCCTTTCAGTCGTTTGGCAGATATCATTGAAATAAGTAAAAAGGAGATGGACGATCTGGGACTGTTTGCAAGTATATTGGGTCATATTGGAGATGGCAACTTCCATGAGAGTATTCTTTATGACAGGAACGTGGTGGGAGAAAGGGAGAAGGTGGAGGCATGTGTGAAGAATATGGTGACAAGAGCGTTAGAGATGGAGGGGACTTGCACGGTGAGTTTTGAACAACCATTGCTCTGGTATTTTGCTGATGGCGTGAGCAGGGCGAGCATGGTATTGGCATTGGGAAGAAGGAGGCATTGTTGATGGAAGTAGGACTTGATACTCTTGGTGTCATGAAGTCCATCAAGCAGGCCCTCGATCCACTTTGGATTATGAACCCTGGGAAGATTATGGATGTTCCCTCGCGAATCTGACTTTCTTTTTGGAGATCAATATCCTGATGGAAAGGCGGGGTTCGAGAGGAAGCAATATTTCTTAACCGCCTGGCGATTTGGTTCTGCATCTTCCTTTCGGGTATAAACGGAGGATGGGGAGGTTGCACATTTGGGAGGCCAATTCGATTTTCGTTTCGGGGATCGCATAGATTCATCCTCCTCGCGGTTGATAGCATTTTGGTAGGACGCATTCAGGGGTTAGCATTAACGAAGACATGATAATTTTCTTGCTTGTTCAATTCGTCTCTTACTGTTGGCCTTGTGCTCGGTCTCGCCGTCAAAACCCAAAAATCGAAGAAAAGGGGGGCTACAACACAACCCTTCGTCCCCGAACGGGAAGGTGGAAACGAAAAAATTCAATCCCCGTGGGGAGGGTGAGGCACGTTGTCGATCAGGGCCAAGTTTGGCAATCAAAAGCAAACACGAGGCAAAATGTCGGTATGAAGTACACCTCTTGAATGGGAGAGCTCGATCTGCATGGCGATTTCGATAGGGCTTAGCGTTGTATGCTCGGCTTCCTCTCATCGGCTTCCTCTCCCGAATGTTTTCATCCAAAGCCTGGCTCTGGCCTTGCTTTTTCGCTTTTAGGCCGCAAACATGAAAAGTCGGTATGGAAACTGGGGAAGTTGTGACGTGGTATTGGGGGTTCCAAGGCGCAGGTGGTGGCGTTGAAGATCTAACGGTGAGGAATTCGGAGTTAGGGTGTGGTTGTTTTTGTTTCTGGTTGTGCATGATGTTGCTCCGTCCTATTCGAGGAGGAAAAGTATTGAGTGCAACTAACGATGGCCACCCCCACAGTGCCCCCCCGCTCGACCCCGCTGTCGTATCAGGCCAGTATGACATCTCTGTCTTTCACACGGAGACCCCACACATCGTGAGCGACCTCCACGCTGATAATGCAGGCGAGTGGTGACGTATGGTTAGCATTGGTCCTTTGAGCCTGACGTGCAGGAAGTGCGGGAAATTGCAACATCGAATTGTCGAATTTCAGGGGTACCAAATCGGGAATTGAGGCTATTTTCGGATCTTTCTTGTGTGTCCAAAATGTGGAAACAAAGACGGGACTTTGCTTGCCCGCGGAGAAGTTTTGATCTGGGAGTTGCTGTTGATAGAGGTTTGCAGTTGAGAGATCCGGGTGGTTGGGGCAATGAGGCTCTTTTGGTACCTGGGCGCGAAGATCAGTGATAGCGGCTGCTTTTCGTTTAAGAGAGCTGGACAAGACATACGGGAGGAACTTAGAACGTGGAGAAATTGCGGGACTGGTCAGAAATTCTAGCTCATATCAAGAGCTTGTTGCCCTTCGAGCGGACGACATTCTCTGCGCCAGGTGGACAACTGGAAGAATGCAAACCCAGAATAAGCAGCCAGCCATGAACATGTCTTGAGATGGGGATTAGAGGAGAATGCTGTTGAAGACAATGCGAGGATTCGTGTTCTCAGTACCGTGTCACGTGATACCGCAAACGATTTCGTGGTATGACGCGCTTCCTCGCGTCTCCGACTTAAGCTCTGCACTTCATCCCGAAACACCGCGAGAGGGGCAGTCTCAAGCAACGACCCCAATTGACTCCATTATTGCTTCCATGATCTCAACGAAGCGCATGCCTGTCAAGTCGAGCATTGGCAGGTCTTGAAGGTAAATCAATTAGCAATTCTCGTTTTTGACACCCCGCCCCACTTTCGATATCAGTTGGATATCAAACCAAGAAGCAAGGTCGACCGTGCTATGCGCGCTGGCATATCCTCACCTTTCCTTCCGGTCTGCCAAAGTACACCACCTTCCCATTCTAGCTTCTTGCTACTATTCGCCGTTATGCCACTAATAGCATTCACTTGCCTCATTACGACTTCGACTGTTTGAACTCGCGCCCCATCCCATTTTCCCAAATCTACTTCTGCACATGCCTTCCCTCTTCAAGCTTGTTTCCTCGCTCATTTCAATTCCACTCTCAAGACTAACATCCTACATAGCAATTTGCAGGCCACCTGTTATCCTGCGACACAAGACTTTACCTCGTCGACTTCTCCTCCACTCCACATCACGCAGGCGAATCGCGTCTTCTGTCAAAGCCTTACCACGACATTGCGACATAGCACAAATCCTCTGAAGCACGTCAGCTTCAACGCCACCACCATAAACCATACACCGTTGTCTTGCACTGCTCGGACGATACGGCCGCTTCCTGATGCGGTGTTACCGTTGAAACTGACGTGGACGCCGTCAATTTCCACCTCCTCAACACTCCGACATCGAAATATCCTGCATCACCTTCACCATGACTAAACATCAGGCTTCTACGTCTCGTTATTATGGACCGGGAATGGACCATTCTATTATCCGGAACCACCGCCCCGCCCCACGAACAACTACTCTCCAAACACCCATAATTCTCAAACCATCCTTCGAGTGGCAAAAATGGGATGAGCTTGCTATCAGAGTTCGGGGCCTCGTAGATACAGAAACAACATATTCTGTGTGGAAGAACTTCAGATCCCAGGGAAATATCACCTTCATCGAGCTTTTTGAGACCAGAAGCGGACCACGAGAGATACAAGCAAAGGTCAAATTCTCTCCACCGCCTAAGGATCCCTTTTGGTTAATGTCTAAGCCAAATCCTGGTAAATACACCATGAGGGATGCCAACTACTGGTACGTGGTCAATGTTTCCATGTACGATGACAGGAGACAGGGTCTGCAAATTCAAAGTCCCATCCGAAGACACATCTTTTACGACCCCAAAATGAAGATGTCCGCTACTGCCCTCCATTTCGGCCTCATGATCAATCCGCGGTCCATGATGCCAATGCACTCTGTTGCCCCCATCCAGGAAGACTTGACGTTCGTTGTTGATCTCCTGCGCAACCGAATCGTTGCATCCTTCAATGTGCACTTTCAGGATCCACGTAGTACTGGAGACACAAACTATCTCAGCAATTCGAAAGTGGCAGAATACAATCGAGTCAATCGGTATATGTTTCAGGTACCATTTGGTCAAGTGGAGAAGATCCAACGAATGGACCTCAACCCTCAAGTCTTTGCTCTGGTCATCACCCTGGATTCCCCTCCTCAATTTTACCGGAAGCGAGTGGACGAGAAAGCCGGACATGCAGACGGAAGTCTAATCTGGTCTGACTTTGATACCTGGTACCGGCAGACGGATATTGTGTATGATCCTTACCGCTTGCAAACAGCCAAGGTCACTCTTCATAAAGAGAGACCAGTTATTGACATTGGTATGCGTCCCTGGATTTACAAAAATGACTTGCTAATTAGCCAGGCCGATGGACGACATATCTCTTTGAGTTCCCCCGCTACCGAAACTCGGATGGCCTCTTCGATACAATGAAGCAGGCTTTGCAGGACTTTAATATCGAGATTGTCACCGTTCCAACTCTCGCCAAGATCCCACCTCAGGCGGCCGCCCTCTGGTCTCTGATCGACCCGGCAGTGTCTACCTCTGGTTCTGGTAACCTACTGCATCTAGAAGGCAATGACCCTGTTGAGGTTCGATATCAACTGGAAGTCTGCATCTCTCGTGAAATTATCAACGAACACAACATCACCAAGCTATTCGTCAAGAAGCTCGCAGAAATTGCGACTAAGGATTCCACAAAGGCACGCGATATCCTTGAATACGTCGCAGGGCAAGAAAAGCGTGTTTTCGACCCAATGACGATTTTTAAAGACGTGGAGGCTCTTGGATTTTCCTCGAAGATAGAAATTCCTCACTACTGTGCTTATTCTCGCAAGGCGACAATTACGCCAAGTACAATTTACTTCAGCACACCGACCGTTGAGACCACCAATCGAGTACTTCGACACTACGCCCGGGAGAACCAAGATGGCCGCTTCCTCCGCGTCCAATTTACAGATGAGCTGTTTGAGGTTTGTAAACTCAGCGCCATTTCCTAGTCTAAGCTAAACTTATCAGGGTCGCATCAATGCTTGTGCCGAGAAGCAGAGAAACGATGAACTCTTCACCCGTGTTTACCGAACTCTTTTCAATGGTATCCAGATCGGTGATCGCCATTACGAGTTCTTAGCATTCGGCAACTCTCAATTCCGAGAGAATGGTGCCTACTTCTTCTGCCCGACAGACCATCTATCCTGTGACGATATCCGCTACTGGATGGGGAACTTCTCTGATATCAAGGTCGTTGCGAAATATGCAGCTCGACTGGGTCAATGCTTCTCCACAACGAGAGCTATCAACGGACTTTCGAAGCCTGATATCGTGAAGATTCCTGACGTATTCCTGGGGCAAAGTAAGGAATACTGTTCAACGGATGGAGTCGGCAAGATTTCTCCCTTCCTTGCACAGATGATCGCGGCAGAGCTAGGTATTCGTTCAAACACAGCACCATCTGCCTTCCAAATCCGACTTGGCGGATG
>Ga0307515_10012820_pt1 | contig 15731 bp, 6 predicted proteins | sample 17_EM_MG_FD_194513 | JGI IMG/M metagenome (GOLD analysis project Ga0307515, IMG submission 194513) | Populus trichocarpa ectomycorrhiza microbial communities from riparian zone in the Pacific Northwest, United States - 17_EM | ecosystem: Host-associated > Plants > Roots > Unclassified | place... | reverse complement strand
AATAAAACTATTTAGCGCTTTACTAGCCGTGTACCTAAAATTGTTAATATACTAACTAAGCCTATGCCCGAAGGCTTTAAGATCTAGCTACTGGCTAATTAGGGCTATATTCTTAATTGGATATTTTATATAAAAGGCGATAGTAAAGGCCTAGTAGTACTAGATTTCCTAACCTAGGAAGATCCTACTACCGGCCACTATCTCTATTAGCTAAATAAGTACACCGTCTGGCTAGATAACCTCTTTATATTTATTAAACTCCTTTATTAACTCCGGTAGCTTAAAATTAGGGGTATAAAAATAATCTAAATAATAAGGATAAGACGTAAGGAACTTAATAGTAAAAAGGGACAGAGGGAAGGACAGAGGGAAGGGCAGGAAAATAGCTAAACTATATTACTAAATAAGCAGATTAATTGAACGCTTATAAACCTTAAACTTCTCTACTAAAGCTAAATTAAATAGGGTATACTATACGGGAGGCTTTTAGAGGACGGAATAGTAATAGAGTTTGCTTAAAAGGATGCTAATATAGTCCTATTTATAAGTACTATTAGCAACGGTTTATAATTTAGTTTAATACTAAAGCTCTATAGCTAATAACGTTATCTATTATAGGCTTAAACTCTATTAAACGCGAGCAATAATAGCCTACTACTACCTCCTTAAGCTCTTAGTAGACTTATAAGGTATTTAATAATACTGCTAGAAAGTGGTTACCTATACTAGAGTTTATTAATATATATAATCGCTTTATAAAAGGCGTTAATACCACTAACCAAATAAGATCCTATTATACCTCCCTTAAGATCTATTACTACACTTAGAAGGCTCTCTTTTACTTCCTTCTTAATACCACAGTTATTAACGCCTATAAGCTATCGTCCTACGTAACTCGCGGCTAGCTTAATTACGCTAGCTATAAGGCCTTTCGCGAAGATCTCGTTAATGCCTTATTTAAGTACTCTATTTAACTTCCTTAGTAGTATAAATTAAGCGTCTCTATAGATAAGATAATATAGTACCTAGTAGTAGAGCACGGGTATAAGCCTAAGAGGATTAATAAGACAGTAGTTACTTATGCAGCTTGCCTATAAGTAGGAAGGAAGACTTAAGTTTAAAGAATTAGTTACTAAAAGCCTCTTTATAAGCTATTACTAAATACTATAAGGAAGCCTCGAAGCAGTGAAGCCTAGAAGAGGCCTTAAAGGTTTCTATAAACCAAATTTAGGTGCAGATTATATCGCATACCCCTCTATAAGATAGGGCCGTGTTAACAGGAGCACGTAGATTAACTTAACATTAAAGAATAAAGCTTTATATATAATATATATACCAAATTTAATATATTTATAGCCTCATCTATAAGGCCTTGGTTTTCTAGTAGAATAATTAACTGCCTACGTATATAGCTTCCTAATTAGTGCGCACGGAGTATAACTTTAAGGACGCGTTTATCAATGTAAGGGATAGAATAGTTAACAACATAAATATAACTAGTGGAGTAGTTACCTAACTCATTAACTCTAATTATATTCTGAGATTTACTATAAAAAAGAGAACTATCTAGGTAGGGACTGTGGTCCTTTAAATACACAACCGTACTCCTAAGAAATCTCCTTTATATATAAGGTACGTATAATATATAGGGTATGTAAGTTCCTCCCGTTTCTCTTATTTAATACGTAGCACGTTATATAACCTTAATTACCATTCCTTATTACATAGTTCTATTGGCTTCATTCTAGACCATACCTTAATTAACTAACTAGCTACTTTTAACTCTTCTCCTCTTCTCCTAGTAGTCGTAACATTGTACTTAAAGCGTCCGTAATATCTCTTATAGCCTTCCTTATAATAGTTAAAATAGATTAATAGCTTTTAGTTTTAATTATTTAAATTAGATTTCTACTTACTATTATTTTAGGACTATAAGGCCTACCTACGCTATTTCTTTATAAAGCGATTAGGTTAAAATCCACTTCTATTATTAAAGCTAGATCTAGTCTTACGCTCTTTATTATTAGCGTCTTATTCCTTTTACTTATCTATATTATCTCTTTTAGCGTTTTTAATCTAAGTAACCTTAGAGATAAGCTTTACTTAAGAAGTAGAAATCTCGCCCTTCTCCTATATAGCTTATAAAATCCTAGGTTATAGCTTAGTAAATAGTTAGTAAAGTTCTAGAGCGTTATCCTATAGATTTAAATGAAGTATATTACTTTTTAGCTCTTTTAAATAGATTATAAACTAGACTATACTCCAGCCTTCTCACTATTTAGTATTATCTCTTAGTATGTCGATTTAGGTCTAACTATTATCGATAAGATCTAGCCAATCAATTAAGCTGTATTTAACGCCCGTGCTTAGGAATACTAAGCTTTTAATAGAGGCCAAACCCTATAATATTTTAATATATAGGCTTATTCTTTAGAGTTGAGTCGCTTAATATAAGATTACTAGCACTTATCCTTTCTATAGAAATTCTAGCACGATTAGAAGACATTGCGGTGAGTATTTAATTGCTAAAATCTATAGAGATATACGCATTGTTTTGAAAACGATGTTCCTATACGAATTACTTATTAGGCCCTAACGTGCTAAGGGATAGTATTACTAATTATAATCTATCTCCTAATTAGTAAGGTTTTATATAACTAACTACCTAGGACTTAAATTCGCTAAATTTAAGAGGTATAGTACGTTTCCTCCTATAGTGTATATATAAACTCTATATAGTGCTATATAGGAAGATAGAAGTAATTAATATCTAATTATACTTATTAGAGTAGTATTTTAGATTTAGTTAAAATATAGTTTTAGAGACTATTACTCTTACACTTATTAAGGCCTTTTATATAGGATTTAGGGGTTCCTAATACTATAATATAGTATAGATTATTACTTTATGTCCGTTTTATATCTAGGGTATCTATACTTCTCCTATCTATTTTTGCAATCGTTTTTAGTGGTTTTAATATACTTATCTTAATTATATCTTTAACTCTTTTATTTTTATATATAGAGTTTTATATAGTAACTACTCTAATAACTCCCTAATAGTAATTATCTCTAAGAACTTTATATAATTAAATAATCTAGCTATAGCTTCTTAATCTACTCCTTTATAAGTAGAGGGGATACGCTTTACTAGAGAGACTCTATTGACCTCTTATAGTAAAGGCGTTATTTTTAAAGGTAAGAAAGTATAGCCTATTATTATTAATTAATAGTTATATATTATTTCTATAATAGATTATAAGTAATTAGAATTATAAAAGGCTAGTTTAATTAGATAATAGGGTCTATAGAGAGTTACGTGTCTTATAGCGCATGGCTTAAAGTCTCTATATAAAGAACTTTAAGCAGCAACAATATCATCTAATTGAATTTAAATATGCTAGTTCTCGTTAATTAAAGCTGCTGTTAATTTATTTATTCTAATCTTATTCAACCGTCGAATCTCCTCCCTTAAAGCCTTAAATTTAGGCCGTTACCGTCGCTCCTCTCCGCTATCCGATATTTATCCCGTCTACTCCTTATAACAAATTCTTTTAAAGACGCTTCTGTATATAGTACACGCTCTTATTCGCGTGTTCTTAATAGCGAAGGCTCGCAGACGCGTCGCCCCTCTATTACTATGGCCCCTACGCCCTTCGCCATAGCCGTGGCTGCAGCTGAAAAGCGCCTACAGGATATTCACGAATAAGAGCTGAAAGACCGTAAGTAGGAGCGCGCTTATAAGGCGGCTTTAAACTAGGCTACCCTTAAAGCACTTACTGCTTCTATAGCTTAGGCAAAGTTAGCCACAGAAGAAATATACTAGGCTTGGCTTGCCGCTATTAAGAAGAACCCTACTATAATTAACGCGGTAGAGACTAACTTCGGTAAGTCTTCTCTCCCTCCTACTATAAAGAGCCTAGACTTACTTCTTTCTGGGATTCCAGTCTCTAAAGTTGCCGCAATCTAAAAGGGTATATTTGTTCCAGAGAACCTCATAAAGCTGCGTAATAACCCGTCTAGAATTAACTCTAATTAGATAGAGTTAACGGCAGATAGAAGAGTTATTGCCTTTAGTAAGGGCTCTAGAAAGGACTTCTCCTCTATAGGTATTTAGCTTAAGGGTTTTACTAACTATGGTATTATCGTCTAAACCCTCTGGGCCATATTAACCCCCTTAGCTATTACAATGGCAAAATTCCACTAAGCTATTATAGGTTTCTCTGCACAGTTTATTTAGAATAGCGTCCTTAATTTAGCTATAGTTGTCTACCAAAGAGCTATAAGGCTTAGTTAAACTAACCCTACTAACTAGACTATTCCTATTAAACTATAAGTAGCTAACTATAACTTCGCCACCCTACGCCCGGCCCTATTATCCTTTTATAGTAGTTTATTATTTAAATACCCTTAGGCAGATATATCTACCTTATCCCTATAGGGCTAAATATGCGGTAATTAGAACGCGGGCCGTCCGTGCTTTAAATTACTATACTCTTATTAATATCTTTATAAAGTATATAAAGGGAATCACGTTAAGAAAGACTATAAAGGGTCTCCGTAATAATTTATACCCCCTCTACGCCCAAACTTAACGCCGAGATTTAAGGTATTTACCCTAGGGTATCTACTTTATACTTCGCTGTTACTATTAAACGCGCTAGCCTAGAGGGATAAGCTACTCCTATACCCCAGAGATCTTAGCCCCTTAATTAAGGGTATCCTAATATATAGCGCGCGGATTGGAGTTACTGCCTTACTGCTAGCACGTACGTGTTTAAATTAACTCCTATCCGGTATTAACCCTAGGGAAATTACTATAAAGATTGCTACTAATCTGCCCATTGGCCGCATTACTATTTATCCACCTAAAGCAATCTGCTGCTTCCCCTTAGGACTTATACCTAAGCTAGATGGAACCTTCCGCCGTATTTATAATCTCTCTTCGCCTAAGCCTCGCTAAGGCCTCTCTATTAACGCTGCCATTCTAAAGGCCTACTCTACCCTTACCTATAGCACCATAGACAATATTCTAGCGCTTATCCTTCTTACTAAAAGAGGAGCTGTTATCCTTAAACGCGATTTTAAAGACGCTTTTTAGAATATCCCGGTTACTATTACCGACTAACGCCTACTAGGTTTTAAGTGGGAGAAGATAGTATATACTAAATGCTGCCTTCCCTTTGGTCTAGCTACTACGCCTTTTCTCTTTAACCTTTTTATAGAGGCCCTATATTGGGTCCTTAAACGCCGCCTTTATCTAATTATTACTTTCTTTGCACTAGTTTATTATCTAGATAACTTTATATTTATTTTACGCCTAGGTACTAGCGACGCGCCAGTAGTTCGCGTGTATAACTTTATAATTATACTACTTAGTTTTCCTCCTAATGCCACTAAAGACTCCTATAGCACGGTATTAGACGTACTAGGTTATTAGATTAATACTAATACCTTTTTTCTATCCTTTAGCCCTGCTAAGTAGATAGTACTATAAGATCTACTTACCTCCTTTGTCCTTAGGCCCTAAGTCTCTCTTAAATAGTGCTAGTAATTTAGAGGTAGCCTTACCTAGGCCGTAAAAGTTATCTAGTTAAGGTAATTTTACTTAAGATCGCTATGGGATCTTATTACAGCTTTCTCTCTTATAAATTACCGCACTTTGCCTATCCCGCTAGTAGTAATCTCTAACCTAGCTTAGTAAAGCGAAGCCCTAGCGCTTTAAAATAGGGTTCGCTTCTTTTAGGAAGACATTACTTACCCCTAGATTTATCTCTTTACGGATACCTTATCCAAATACGGTTACGCTAGCTTCTTCTATAGCTACCTAGGCTACTCCTCCGCCAAGACCTATTCTATTCCTTATAGTTAATGGCGCCCTTATGCCTCCACACTACTATAAAATAACCTCTTTATAGCATCTCCTGCCCCTAAGCACCTTTATGCCTATATTAATATGCTTAAAGTACTCGCTATTATTAACGCATTTATGAAATAGAGCCCTACCTAGCAACATTTATCTATTTACGTCTATATAGACAATATAGTCGCCCTTATAGGCCTGCAAAATACAGTGCTTAAAGGCCCTACTAATTTGCTCCTCTAATAAATCTTGGTCTAGGCTGCCGTATTTAATATTTAGTTGCAATCTTCCTGGATTTTATCTAAAGATAATACACTAGCTAACATACTCTCCCGCTTTAACTAGGCCATAGTTAAAAATCTCTATCCTTAGATTGATCTCTTAGTGCTAACGGCTTATCTTTAGGCTCGCTTATTAACCTACCGGGCCCACCGCCTGCTTTTATTACCTAATTAGGTTAATCTTACTTAGTTTTAAGCCTTTTATGGTACGGCATTAAGCCTAATACCTATAAGACGTACGCCTTAGGTATAAAGTTATGGGAGTTCTTCTGCGCTATAAGGGCTATAGCGCTATACCTAGCCTAGTTACCTAATCTTATAGAATGGGTAGTATAGAGAACATATAGCAATAGTTCTCCGTATATAGGCAGGGTAGCTTTAAAAACCTTACGCTTATACCTCGCCGTGATCCGCTCTATATATATTAACCGCATTCTCCTAGTTACAGTATTTAAGAATATGTTACTTTATTATATACTAAATAGGGCAACTTCTCTTAACCTTAACCTAAAAGAAGCTACCCCAAAGTTGCTAATCTTATATAGCATCCTCGCTTAGATCGCGACTAGCAGTAACTTAATTCTAGGGGTAAATACTAACGCTACCTTCTGCCTCGCCTTTGTAGGGTGCCTCTATATAGGCGAAATCTCCTATACCAACAAACAACGGTCTAAACCGTTATTTACTATAACTAAAGCTACTCGCTTAGACGTACAGTTTAGCCCCTCTAGAGATTACCTTACCTTCCATCTTAAATAGAGCAAGACTAATAAGAATAAGCAGGGCGTTTAAATTATAGTAGCCGCCACCTTTAACGCGGTTTGCCCTGTAGTAGTACTATAAAGGCTTTTTCTTCTAAACCCCTAAGCTCCCTCCGCGCCGCTATTTACCGCATCTAGTAGTATGGTATTCTCCGCCTTATACGCGCGGAAGATACTTAAATTAAGGCTAAACCTCTATAGTATTCTAGCCGTATAGTATACAGGTTATAGCTTCCGTAGGGGCGTAGCCTAATATACCCTAGACCACGGCTTCTCTAATAAAGAAGTCTAACGCTTAGGCCGCTGGACGTTAGATACTTTCCGCCTTTATTACTTAACCTTATAGGCTGACGCCTTCCGCCTTTTACAAAGGTTTTAACTAGGTACCCCACTAGCGTTCTCTTTAACTTAGCCTTATATATAAAGCTAACACCTAAAACATATCTCTCTATATATATTTTTTCTCCCCATTTAGCTATAGTTACGCTTCGCTCTCCTTGGACTATGGGCTTATAAATTTAGAGCTATTTTTCCTGCTTTTTATAGTAAAAACTGCTTATAAAAGCTGGAAAATAAGCCCGCCATTTATAGGCCCCTAAGCCGCAGCCACCAATTAAAAAATTGACAAAAAATGTATGTGTTTAAAGAGATAGATAATAGGGTCTATAGGGAGTCACGTGTCTTATAGCGTATGGCTTAAAGTCTCTATATAAAGAACTTTAAGCAGCAATAACATTATCTAATTAAATTTGAATATGCTAGTTCTCGTTAATTAAAGCTGCTGTTAATTTACCCGCCCACCCAAGCGTTCGCTTTTTCACCTTATATATACATATATAGCTTATGCCCTACTTCTTATAAGTACGCACTTTCGCTAGTTGGACTATAGGCTTGCAAATTCAGGGCTATTTTTCCTGCTTTTTACAGTAAAAACTGCTTATAAAAGCTAGAAAACAAGCCCGCCATTTGCAGGCCCCTGAGCCGCAGCCACTAATCAAAAAATTAACAAAAAATGCATATGTTTGAAGAGATAGAATATATAATTATTCTATTAATAGTATTAAATAGAAATTATAGGTAAGTTGTAAGTAAGTTAAAGATAGAATATACTTTATATATTTAAAGAATAATTACTAGTTCTTCTTTAGAGGAGAAATAGCTCCCTTTATAATCCTTCTAAGACACTAGTAAAACTTTTCGCCCCTTATCTATCTGTCTAACCATGTCTTGTCTAGGGCGTTGGTGAAACCTTTATCTGTTTAACTACACTCTGATCTGATATGTACCTTTTGGGAGAGCCCGGTACAGTTGAAGCCTTAGACGAAATGACAAACTGCACCCGCTATATTCGGTCCGTGTTTATTATCCGCCGCTGACACAGACTAACCTCCTACTCCTCGACAATCCGATGTGCATCTTTTAATTTAAATGCCTTATCTACATCGCTATGAACACGGATGAGCGTATTAGACATTCTCTACCTCTGCTAATGGTTAGATGTCTAGAATTTCCGTTATTTCTAGTGTAGGGGCACTCCCAGGCCCATCTGTTATCACTTCGAACCTCACGCCGATCTTTGTGTAACACAAGGTGGCTTCGATGGACCGCTTCTAGACGCTAACTTTATCCAGGCGCCCCAGCCAATAACCTACACTTTTCGAAATTCAGCTTCAATGTAACACTTGTGGCGTCAAATACATCTCCAAGGCAACAACAAATAGTGCAGTAGGTGAAGAAGACGGCCTATGCGACCTGCTCCTTAATCCGAGAATGGCTTCCGGTCTAGGTACGCCCCACAGCCGCCTTGTCTATTGGCAAGTGCACCAACATAATCACCTCTCCTGCGCATAGCCTAGAGGCGCTATAGACGCCGCTATTACAGGCTGATACACGGTCCGACTTCTTATAAATGCGGAAATTCAAGAACAACTCATATCCATGACCGACTAAGTGCCTACCAACAGGGGCTACTTTCCTATGCAAGCCTATTTCGCATGCATTGACAGATCCTACTCCTACCGCAACGTAAGTGCTCACATAGACCCATTTATAATCGTAGGTAAATGAATTCGATCCTGTCTTGCCAAAATCACACTAATCTTTCATAACCGTCAGCATATTATCTGTATTACCATCTCAGAACCCGACCCACACCTCTTCGTGTAATTTTCCTTCTTCTAAATTCACTTCAACATGTCAATGTCAACATCGCAAAACAGGAGCCCTGCTAAATCAGAGCATTTCATTTGGATTACAGGGGTAGATTCTTCCGACCCGTACTAATAGGTGGGGCTAATCATTATCATTCAGCTTCCTGATCATTGGACCTGGCAGGATCTGAAAGACTATATCAGAAAACATGCGAATAATCAACCCGGCTGGACTGAAGTGTTCAAAACGAAACGCAGTTCAACCAGCACCGTAACAGAGGGCTACTTCCGGATCTGTGGTGCAGACGACGCTGACAGAGCATATAGTAAGTGGGTGGAAATAAGTAGATAGGGCTCCTCTGCTAACTTCTGTGTCTGATTTAGACCGATTCGCACAAAATCCTACCCATCGTGAGATGCTAGTTCACCAGTGGGAACTCTCACGCGACCGTGACCTTAATGTAGAACCACCTCTGACAAGATGTAATTGCTCTACACAATATCCCGATCTCAGCCGTGGCTCTCACTCACCAGGACGGGCCGCTCTGAACACCCATCTAATCGCCCGTAGCATGTTCAAATCAGAACCAATTGCAGCCATGGTCCCCACTCCGGTCGCTGTACCTACAACGCCATATCAATATACGTCCACCCAGCAAATTACCCAGACAACGACACAGTATCCATACTACACGACTCCAATATCTCCGGTAATTGCGACACCGAGGACGCTTTCTATCACCCAAGCACCATTGTATTCTTCAATGGGCAGTGGGATTCCCGTCAATGTTAGACATGGTGCAATGCTTACTGAATCTCGTGGCATCTTCATTAGTAGCTTGAGCTTCTCCGTTGGGCCTTCAGAACTTGAAGCGCTCCTGAAGGTTGCTGGGAGGCCAATACGTTCAGAGTTACTAAGAGATGCAAGTACTGGCAGGTTCAAAGGTTCAGCTACAGCGCAGTTTGCAACAAAAGAAGAAGCACAACAGGCGGTTAATAGACTCAATAATTCCGAACATATGGGGATGGTCCTCAAGGTGCGCTTAGACAAAGAGACAACGTCAATTAGTCAGGTACAGGGTCCAGTGATTGCAAACGGTTCTATTGGTTGCTAGGTAAGGGAGCTAAGGAAGAAACCTGTAATAAGAGACTGATGCCTTCCAAATCTGGCAGAATTGTATGAGCTCTGTCTGTAAGTCCCCGAAGCGGCCATCCTTAGCGCACATGCTCTAGAATGGGCCTTAACATGGGTTTTCGAGTCTTGAGAACTGCCCCCTTGTTTTCTGCTACAAGATTTGGCATGCTCAATTTTTCATCTCGGTTTGCAAATATCATCCCACCGCAAAAATTACCATAGTCAAACTATCTTTTACAAGCACATGCTCTGATGGTGTCCAAACACCCTCTGGACGTGACAAGGGGCCTTCCTTGCTTCTATCCGCTTTTTCTTGCAAGTAAACTGCACTTCCCGCGATGGCGCACGCAAGGAAACATCTCTGGGGCTCAGGCCTCTTAAGGATCCGTTCGTATGAACAAGCTTGCAAATATCAAGGCGAGTCAGAGAGTACGGTAGCTACATCAGCTGCAGCTGCACCATCTCTCCTCAGCCGAGGACCATCCCGGGATTTCTTTTGAGGCCAATTGGCATGAGCAGCGTGAAAACAGGTGCACGCCTGTCAAAATTGACTTCCTGGTAAGCCATTGGCGCCACTTGTTGTCCTGTTACCCGGGTGTTTGGTAGGTTGAACGGTTCAAGATCCCAAGCCTCTAGAACAACTTGGGGCCGCCTGTAAAGAGACTAGAGATTTCGCAGATTGGTGACCCAATACCAAGGATGTCTCGATCTGGCAGCATACTAGGTTAATCCATGTTTTGGCGCTAAAGAAATGGGAGTCTTACCTGACCAGAGGTACACTAGCGTTCCAAGGCTTGCACATGTGCCACAAATCATGCTTGTACATTCGGATTTGTTCGGATTTGTTCAAAACTGCTGGCACATGGCACTATTTGGCCCTGTAATTTTCTCTTATAGCTCCCCAGCTAATAGTTAGCTCTGCTGCCTCGAGGCTAGCTGTGCGAACCTAACCCCTCTTCCAGTAAGGCAAAGTGGCAGCTGCCCTATCACTAATTGGCATAATACAGTCCGAAAGGGCGCTAGCGCGGGGTTTATCACCGGTGGAGGGGCTGCGGCACAGCACGACAACCCCCGATGCTCTTTCTCCATATCAGGAGTATATTCCGCGCCATTTATCCATCCAATTCGCTCCCCTTTACAATTCTCTGCGTGATACACAGCCTTAGTGATCTATCTACAGCTTAGTGATTTGTCTACGGTTTTCATGCGATCCTCTGTGCCTCAGCCTCACATAACGAAGAGTACCATCGCTTTCCGAAATCTCCTGCCTAGTATTGAAATGAAGAATACCGCCATGGCCCATGGGCGCTTGCGAGGATGCGCTGAGACCTAGCAGACCAAAGAGTGATGCCTCTGCTAAGCATCTCTAACACTCACCAAAAGCATGTATGGCAACATCTATGCCTGCAGTGCCGCCATGAATGAGCACTGCAAATCAGTCCCGGCTTCAGAGCAGCTAAATCTTTGTGGCTATTAAGATTATTGGATTCGCAATTATGTCAGTAGATATTTTCCTTTTGAAGTTGTTCCGGCCTTATGATCTTTTTACGGGAATTAACTGCTGCTCATAGATAACCACAACTTCCCTTTGTCGTTTGAATAAGATCAAGAGCGCGGTTAACCCTCCGTAGTACAAATCTTATCCGGACTCCTGCATCCTGGGTCTGCCATGTGCCTCCACATTCAGCACGTTTTGTCTATCCACTAGTATCTTTGTTACGCACCGTACGAAACTAACAACCACCCCGGATTCCGACCGTTAGCGCCGCGAGAAGTCCCAACACGGCGTGGACGCATATACCGGCAGCGTACATGGGCCGACGCTGTGTCCGAGGCTGCGACACTATGGTACTTTGCCGCCGTTACCGCACAAGAGACGCATGCAAGCCCTAATCCGGCTGTTTGGAACTCCCCTCGTGATTTTAGAATCCTACATCTGCAGCCTGAATACCTTGAAACCCACCTCATGCATGTCCTAGACGTAATGCTAGCCCAACAAGATCAGTCCGATCACGGCTGCACTTGGTATCGCGGTTATTCGACACGCGCGGAAATTTTTACAGCCATATTTCAAGTATGACGGTGAATCGGAAGTCCACAATGTAATGCTGGTTCGCGCCTTTGACTTCACAAGGAAATCCTACCACCAAATCGCCTATTCTACCCCAATCGGGACTCTAGTGCTATATTTACTCCACCTAGTTGCCCCCGATCGCCTGCAGCTCAAACTCTCTGGTAACACCACCTATCCAATGCCGCACGCTAGCTGTACTACCAAATGCTACAGTTTACATTGGATGGAACTTCTTCATGTTTCCCCGTACTTCGATTCGGACTTCTTGGCTCCCTTGCCCATTTCTTGCCACACGGCTAGCATATCGCAGAGCATGAAACTCGCTTGATCCATATCACGCGGTGTTTTCAATAGAATTATGAACAGCTCCTTTTTTCGACTATTCCCTTTCAAACGCCAATCCAGCCCCAGCCGTTCGCTCATCCCTGCGATTGCAGTCTAGGCAACAGCATTTCAAGGTTCACCCCGCGAAGTTCACCCCGCCGCTCCGCAAAACCCTATTGAACACCTCTAGCCAGTCTCCAATTCGCGCGATAACCCAACAGCGCATGCCCTGCCTCGCTGTCTGTTGAGAGTAGCTAAGCCACTCAACAGTAGCAGCGTACGCATGACGTCTGGTGAATTCCACTGCGCTCCAATCGATCTGCTTAAGTTGCATTTTGGGCTCGAGACTTAGCGAAGCCTACTGGCTCGCGTCGTCTAGTTAGAGAATCTTAGGCATTCAGGGCCTTGTACGCGAGGTTAGGCAGCGTGAAACCGGGCATTTCGACATCAATTCTTAGACCAGATATAGAAGACCTACCTAGAATAGTCAAAACAAATAATAAAATTTTTTTAGTAGAGGAATGTAAGCTTATCAATTTACGGACGGAGACTTGAAGTGAATTCGACGGGCTGGGTCAAACATTACGTTTCTCCACATAATATGTTTCTGTTGAGAATTGGGTGGCTGGGCCCAATATAGGGTGGCTGTTACCAACCACCTAATTATTGTTGTATATAATACGAGCTTCTTACCCTACCAAATATCATCATATTCAACCTTCCATCTTACTTTTAACTCCCCTCAGTCGTTCATTTCAACAGTTTCAATTATCTCCCAGATCATACCGACTGTGGCCTCAACTTCTGTCGTTGTATTGGTTTGTTCGTACTAATACAAGATAATTAGATTATGTCTATATTTATTCAAGATAAAACAGTCTATAAAGTTTGTTTAAGTGGAACCAAAATCCGTCCGGTTGTCTGTATCTCATACTATTTTGCACATAGAGCTAGAGCTTTGTATGTAGGTTCTTGTCCGCTCAGGGCAGTTAAACTAGGATCAACTTAAAGTTCATACCCTGTTATTGTCTTATAAGTTATAATACCAAGCCCATAAACCACGCCATTGGGATGCTACTTCCTGATAACACTTACTTGGGCATTATTCCTCCAAAGCCTTTATTTGCTCCCCTTATGCTTCTATCAGAATCACAACTCAACATCCCAAAGCCTACTCTATTACCGCCAGAAACAGGAAGTTGCAATTTAGAAAGGATTTTTATACATTAATGTCCAAAAAAAAGTTGCACAGACAAGAAGGCAAAATTGATGGCAGTATACAAATGTATTCGCATTGTGCAGAAGGATTTGGTCGGTTCATATTTTAATACTTTACACCTTCCACAACTTTGTTGCGTATAGATTAGAGAATTGCGTAACTTGTTAAGTGGAAGGGGTGGAGTAATGATTTTATTGGATTGGATTTGACCCCAAATCCACTCCATACGCCGAGAAGGCGGTGGAGCTCCAGGACTCTAATATGGATCTAGATTAATATACACGATAAACAGTAAGTCTTGGTAGAAGGCAAGGAAAAAGGTAAAGAAGGAAGAGGGTACTAAATTAGCCCCAGACCATGAGGCTTCCATATAAGAAGCTTCGTAATCTTCTACCTTAATCGCCTCGTTAAAGGCAGCATATGCGCTCTCATCGTGACTCCATAACCACTGGCTTACGCGCAGACATGGCTCGCTAGATTGGCTTGCTTACTTGCTGACCAACCAAGCAAGCCCGCAAGCTAGAAGTTACCTCCGTGGACTCATACTAAGAAATTGATTGCGCTGGCGCGCTAATCTCCTTCGGATATTTGATCGATTTCTTAGTCCAAGGGACTTTGGCGAGATTTGTATGGAAGTATAAGCTTCTTTTATAAGGAAAACTTATAAGCCCTACTAAAATTAATTAATATCCCTATAACGCCTCTTAAGGTAAAAATTATATCAAATTGCTTAGGAGATCTAACTCTATAGATTATAAGATTATAGGCTTTTTACGCCTTTATATAGGCCTATATATAAGGGTATATAAGGTACTTATACTTTTAATAATAGGAATTTAACTTTAACGAAATTAATCTTTGATTATAAAAGGGGTAATATAATTCTAAAGCTATTAGCATATAAAGTAGCCCTGTGAGATTTATTAATAAACTTTTAAAAACTCTATTATATTATATTATAGAAGAAATCCCGTTATAGAATTACTAAACCTAAGATTTTATAAGGGGACTCTATAGATAGAAGGCTATAAGGCACGATTATAAAAATAGAATAGATTATAAAGGAGACGAATCCTTAATAAGGTAAGGCCTTTAGGATCGCGAAGACTATATACTATAGATACGTGCCTCTAGCACGCAACTAATAACCATTTAAAGGCTGTTTAGGGGTTGTTCTAAGAGCTGTCACGGAGTAAGTATAAGCGGCGATAATATATAGCAAGGTAGATATTATTAAGCTATATATATAAACTGTATAAGGAGGTTAAGACGTTATATAAAGAAAGAAGGTAGGAAAACGGGAAGAAAGGGTATATATTATAGACTTAGTTGCTTAATTAATACGTATATAGAGCAGAATAGGATTTAGGTGGTAGTCCTAGCAAAACTTAATAGGATTTAGTAAAACTTATTGAAATTTAGTAGAATATAGTAGAATATAGTAGGTTGCCGTCTTATAGTCGGTCTTTAGTTACTAAGTTAGTAGAAATAGGTAAACGTGTATAAGGTGTTATGGGGGTATCCTATAATAGTAACCCCCCTTTAAACTTAAGCTTCTGCGAGATAGGGCTATAGTAGTTCTAGGTAGAGTTTATAAAAGTCTTTTACGGCTTATATAAGTCCTATAGAGTTAACAGGTTCCTATAAGGGCTTAATAAGGCCTCTCTATTTTATAAGATATATATATTAGCATTTCCGTTTATTATACTAAATATTATTAATTCTTTTAATAAAGTACTTGTTTTTACTATTAACTTTAACTAGTAAGGGAGGGTTTTATATCTATTTAGGCAAGGCGTTTAATATAAAAGTAGTAGGGTAAAGGACTAACGTATAGAATATAGGGTAGATTTTAACCGTATTAGGAAGCTTTAGTTAGTAGGCGTAGGAGGAAATAACCTTCTTAACCTTATAAGGGCCAGTA
>Ga0307515_10012818_pt1 | contig 15733 bp, 11 predicted proteins | sample 17_EM_MG_FD_194513 | JGI IMG/M metagenome (GOLD analysis project Ga0307515, IMG submission 194513) | Populus trichocarpa ectomycorrhiza microbial communities from riparian zone in the Pacific Northwest, United States - 17_EM | ecosystem: Host-associated > Plants > Roots > Unclassified | place... | reverse complement strand
CACCACCTGCTGGTAGGTCGGCCGGTTCTGCCAGCCGATCAGGCCGTGGTTGATCCCGCCGAGCGGCGACTGCAGGATGGCGTCGGCGCACCACTGATCGCCGGCGGTGCAGTGGGTGTCGCCCGGATAGGTGGTGGCGGCGGGCTCGGCGAGGGCCGCCGTCAGGCTGTTCAGCAGGGCGGTGCGACAGGTGGCCAGAGTGCCACCGCCGCAGTACTTCTTCGACCAGTTCGGCACGGTGTCGCCGAGCACCGAGCGCAGATCCTTCTGGACGTAACCCCACCAGCCGTACTGGAAAGCGGAGCCCTTGTGGATCTGCGCCTCGTTGGCCGAGGTGGGCAGGTCGGAGACCGTCCCGGTCTGCTCGCCCGACGGCGACTCGTTGATCTGCAGGGTGTTGACCAGGTCCTGGAAGAGGCCGTCGCCGAGCCCCGACTCGAACTGCGCCGACACCAGCAACGGCCACCAGGCGTCGAAGATCCGGATCGCGTCCGCGTTCTGGTAGACCTTGCTGCCCGCGGCGGTTTCGATCCGGTGCGACCCGCTGGCCTGCCAGGCCCGCAGCTTCGCCACCGCGGCGGCCTGGGCGGAATCGGTGACCGTGCCGGTGTCGATCACCCGGAGCAGGTCGTCGAGCACCTCCGTGCCGCGCAGGTCGGTGGTGCCCGCGGACTCGACGGTGCTGATCAGGCCGGCCCGGTCGAACTTCTGGCCGGCCGCGAGCGCCGCCTTGATCGGCTTGTCCAGCAGGTCGGCGCGCTGAACCGAGCCGAAGCTGAAGTTGCCGTCGGCCGCGGCGAAGTCGGCCGCCTCCTTGTTGTTCCAGCTGACGAAGTAGTCCTGGTTGACCGCCTGCGGATGAGCCGAGGCCGCCTGGTAGGTGGCCACGTTCGTGGCCGGGTCCCAGCCGGGCCACTCGTAGGTCGCGTTCCCCCAGGTGGGCAGGTTGGGGTCGGCGCCGGCGGCGCGGATCGGATCGGCCCCGGACATGAAGTACGCCGAGTCGGTCGAGTTGACGTAGAACCAGTTGAACGCGTACGTGATCTGCGACGCCGAAGCGGCGAACGCGGCCGGCGTACCCATCTGGTCGGGTTCGTTGAACATCTGGAAACCGATCGCGGACGCGGCCTCGTGCCGGTACGTCGACCGGAGGCTGGTGAACGCGACCGGCTTACCATCGACCAGTCCGCGCCAGGTGACCAGGCCGTACTTGGTGCGCAGCATGGTCAGCCGATAGGAACCGGTGGCGGTCGAGTCGGCGGCCGTGGGGTTCCACGCGTTCTTCTTGGTCATCGTCTCCATCGCGAGGCACTGACCGTGGTAGAGGTAGTGCGTCGAGGCCGTGGTCGGCGTGCTGCCGTCGGTCTCGCAGAGCTGCGCCGCGAAGGTGTCGGTGATGTCCTGCATCGACGAGGTGGCGCTCCAGGCGTAATCCTGGCCCCGCCCGATCAGGGTGTAGAGGTTGAGCCCGGAGAAGGCGATGCCCCGGCTACTGATCCCCGGGCCTTGCAGCTCCTGCAGCATCAGCAGCTGTGGGGCGAAGTATCCGGTCTGCGGCCCGAAGACGGCGATCGGGTGCCCGGTCGACGAGTTGGCCGCCGAGATCACCGCCGCGTTGGACATGCCGCGGTGGCTGCTGTCCAGGGTGAGGCCGCCGAGCGAGTCGGCGATCGCGCTGGTGCCCGTCGCGGCCGCGGAGGTCGCCGAGCCGGTCTTGTCGTAGACGAGTTCCTCCGGCGCCGCGGTGCCCGCGTCCGGCATCGCCACCCCGGCGGCGTTCGGATCCCCGGCGCCGTACGGGAACGACTGCCCGTTGTGCAGGGTGAGTACGGCTTCCGGGTCGTTCTGCGCACGGAACTGCGCCCAGACCTGGTCGCCGATCGTGGCGCCGTACTTGGCTCGGGCCGCGATCCGGACCAGCGCCGACTGCATCTCCGTGCCGCCGCCACCGCCGAACAGCCCGCCGATCACCCCGGTGATCGCGATCAGATCCGTCATCGTGAAGTTCACCGGGCCGCCGACGTTGGTGACGGCGTCGAGATGCCCGGTGAGCACGTACTCGCCGGGGCAGTCCCGGGCCGCCATGCAGTCCACGATGTACTGGTTGATTCCCGCCAGGTAGGACTGCGCGTCGGTGTAGAGCTGCGCGCCCCGGGTCCCGGAGGCCTGCAACGCGTCGATCTGGGCCTGCAGGTCCGCCTCGGTGTACGGCGAGTTACGCCAGACGCTCTGCTCCAATTCCCGGTTGCCTTCGGCGCCGCCGGCGAACGGGGTCAGCTCGCCGCGCGCCACGTGCCGCATCAGGTCCATCACGAACAGCCGGTCCTGGGCCCCGGCGTAGCCCGCCCCGTACATCGTGCCGGCCCGGGTGGTGCCGGTGATGTGCGGAACGCCGATCGTCTTGTCCCGCACGATCGTCACGTCGGATCGCGGGGAGTAGGTGCTCTCCACGTCGTTGGCCGGGACGCCGTACGCGCTGTCATTGAAGAAGGTGTTGATCTGCTGCCCGGTCAACCCGGTGTAGTTGTAGACCAGGTTTCCGTAGCGGGCCAACTGGTCGTCGGAGTGTGGCGGCATGGTGCCGAATGCCTGGTTGGCGATGATCTGGACGAGGTCGGCGTCGCCGTTCTGGCCCGGCGGCAAAATGTCGGAGCACTCGCCAAGGCAGTAGTCGTTGGTGGCGTAGCTGGCCACGGCCGGCGAGCTGAGCAGGGGATTAAGGATTGACGTAGCGACTAGGGAGACGGTGAGGACGGAGCTGAGGACAAAGCGTCGGCGCATAGGGGTATCCCTTCCGTAACGCACGAACGCGAGGAGGATTCATGCTACTCACCGGTAGGACTCCGGAGGAAGAGCGCGACGCCAATCGATTTGTTGGCAAACCTTCCCGTCGGGCCGGTGACACTTTGCCGACGCCCGGCGCTGTAGGAGCGGGGGCGCCCTGCCCCACACCCGAACGGACCGACCCGCGGAGGTTTTTGGATGCTGGCACCGGAAGACCTCGACGCCACTGTGCGCTTGGCGCAGTCCGGCGACGAGGACGCGTTCCGGCGGCTGTATCGCGCTCAGCAACCGGCTCTGCTGCGATACCTGCGGGTCCTGGTCGGACAGGACGCCGAGGACATCGCCTCGGAAGCCTGGCTGCAGATCGCGCGTGACCTGGGGACCTTCTCCGGCGATTGGGACGGGTTCCGGGGGTGGACGGCGACGGTCGCCCGGCACCGCGCGATGGACAGTCTCCGGGCCCAACGCCGCCGTCCGCAGTTCAGCGTGTCGCCCGAGCACTTCCTCGACTTGATCGCCAAGGAACACACCGCCGACCTGGCGCTCGAGCTCGTCGCCACCGACGCGGCCGTGACGCTCATCGCGTCGCTACCGCGCGACCAGGCCGAGGCGGTGATGCTGCGGGCCGTCCTCGGCCTGGACGCCCAGGCCGCCGGCAAAATCCTCGGCAAGCGCGCCGGCGCGGTCCGCACCGCGGCCTACCGGGGTTTGCGCCAGCTCGCCCGGCGGCTGGAGGCCAACGGCGCGACCGGCCCGCCACACCGCGCGGGCCTAGGTGTGACAACTTCACCGGCACCAGCGCTTAAGGAGGTGAGATGAGCAGCTACGAAGGACGCGATCGCATGGACCGGACCACCGCAGAGCAGTTCCTGCTGGGCGACCCGGCCGCGCCGACCACCGGGCATCCCCACCTCGCCGAGCTACTAGTAGCGGCGCGGAACCCGGCACACCACCCGGCCGAGTTGGCCGGCGAGGCGGCGGCGATGGCGGCCTTTACCGCGGCTCGTCGTTCCCCACCTTCCCCAGTCCGGAGACCATCAATGATTCAGCTCACCGTGGCCAAGCTCCTGACCGTCAAGGTCGCCGCTATCGCCGCAGGCGTCGCCTTCGCCGGCGTCGGGGGCGTTGCCCTCGCCGCCAACACCGGTGTACTGCCCGCGCCGATCAGCTCCCACCTTCCCGGCGGCCACACCAGCGCACCCTCGCACCCGGCACCATCCGGCTCGGCAGTGCCGCGGCCGAGCGGCTCCGCGAGCCCGCTGGACCTCACCGCACTCTGCCGCGAGTTCGACGACCGCGGTGACAAGGCACATCGGACCAAGGCGCTCGACGAGCAGCACTTCGGTGAGCTCGTCCGGCAGGCCGGCAAGAAGGACCACGACCAGGTCGAGAAGTTCTGCCACGGGCTCAAGCCGTCCGGCTCCCCCGAGCCCCGCCCGAGCGGTAGCGCCCGCCCGAGCGGTAGCGCCTTCCCGACCGACCGCCCGAGCACCCGCCCGGGCGACAAGCCCGGCAAGCCGGGCGACAACACCGGTTACCCCAGCGAAAAGCCGAGTTCGTTCCCCAGCGGATCGGCTATCCCCAGTCCCCGTTCGCAGGGGTAACCGGCCGGCAGCACCCCGGGGGTAGGCGCCGCTACGCCTACCGCCGGGGTGCTCCGGGTCCCGCCTTCAGCACGATCCGCGCCCCGGCTCAGGCCATGATCACCTCGGCCAGCACCACCGGGTTGGTGACCAGGGCGTGAGCGACGTCGGTGAGCTTGCGGTTGTGCCGCCGGGCGTAGCCACGGATGACGGCGAACGCCTCCTCGACGGTGACTCCCCGAGCCTGAGCGACCGCACCCTTGGCCTGCTCGATGACGACCCGGCTGTTGAGGGCGCCCTGCAACTGCTCGGTCAGCATCTCGCCGCGGCGCACGGCTCGTTCTTGCAGCAGCCCGATCGCGGCGATGTCCGCCAGCGACTGCATGATCGGCACGTCCATGCCGTCGAAGTCGCCGCCCCTGGTCGTACCGAAGACGTTCAGCGCCCCGATCACCTGACTGCGCAACCGCAGCGGGAAGGCGTGCACCGATTGGAACCCGGCTGCGGTGGCATGCGGCGCGAACCGGGGCCACCGGTCGGCGGCCGCGCCGAGGTTCACATTGATCACCGGCCGGGCCGTCTGAAACGCCTCCAGGCACGGGCCCTCGTTCGCCTGCAACTGGAAGAGCTCCACGAGCTTGACGGTCTCGTTGGAGCCGGCCATGAACTCGAGGCGGCCACGATGGTCGGTCAGCATCAACCCGACCGCCGCGGCACCGACCAGGTCGGCCGCCCGGTCCGTCAGCATGTGCAGGAAGTCGACCAGGTCGAACTCGTCGACCAGCGTGTCGGCGACCTCCACAAGGATCGCCGCCAACCGATCAGCGGAAACGGTGGTCATGTCTGCCTCCGGTTGGTCGGTCTGGCAAGCCTGCCGAGGTGGATGATGCGCCGGTCACGGGGCTTCCCGTTCGAAATGCAGCTGCCGCGCGACGACGTCGCGGGCCACCTCGTCGAGGCTACGGTTCTCGGCGTACGCATAGGCTCGCATCCGGGCCAGTGCCGCGCCAAGACTCAGGCCGAGCTGGACCATAACCATCCCCTGTGCCTGAAACAACTCCGCACGGTGCTCGACCGCCAAGCTCAGATCATCGATGGTGCCGCCACGCCCGGCCCGCTCCTGCCGGTCCAGCAGGGCCGCCACGGTGACGTCGGCGAAGGTGAGGGCGTCGCCGAGTTCGTCGTCGGTGAGCGCGCCGGACCGGGTGCGGAACACGTCGAGGACGCCAAGTCGGGCGCCGCCGATCTGCAGCGGGAAGGCGAAGACCGCTCGCAGGCCGTCGCGCTGCGCGGCCGGGCTGTAGAACGGCCACCGGGTGGGCCGGTCGTCGGCGAGATCCGGGACCAGCACGGGGCGGCGGCTGGTGAAAGCCTCCACGCAGGGGCCTTCGCCCAGGACGAACTGCAGGTCCTCCATCCGCGCGCTGTCCGGATCGGAGGCGGCGGAAACCCCGCGCGTCCCGTCGTCGGTCATCACGCTGATGCCCGCGCCGGAGGCGGACAGCGCCGCCGTGGCGGCCCTACACACCCGCTCCAACAGCCCGGAGATACTGCCCGGGCCGGACGGCTGCCGGCCGATAAGCCGTCGGACCGCGGCGGCGCGGTCATCCATCGCACTCAACGCCGGCGGGGCATCGGTGATCTCGCTGCGGCACGGCTGCGCCCTTCCCTCCAGTGCCGCCGAGGGCTGGGGCAGCAGAATCGCCAAGTCGTCCGTGCTGTCACCGTACCCGGATCGGGACCGCCGGCCGACGTTGCGGCCTGGCCGGGGTTGTTCACCCACGGGTGGGCTCAGGTGCGGGAGCCGAAGTGGACCGGCCGCAGCGTCCGGTGCACCGCGGTCAGCAGCGAGTTGCGGTCGAAGGGCTTGTGCAGCAGCGACCCGTCGCTGGGCAACTCGTGGCCGCCGGGCGCCGGTCCGGTCGTGTACCCGGACATGAAGAGCACCGGCAGGTCGGGGCGGAGCCGGCTGGCCAGCTGGGTGCCGGACATGCCGGGCATCACCACATCGGTCAGGAGCATGTCGAACCGGTGCGCCCCGAGGGTGAAGATCTCCAGCGCCTCGAACGGCGAGCCGACGTCGCGGACCTTGTAGCCCGAGCGCTTGAGCAGGCGCAGGACCACGTCCCGGACCGCGTCCTCGTCCTCGACCAGGAGCACCCGTTCACCGTGGCCGGCCGGCAGCTCCTCGTCGACCTGGGCCGGGGCCGGTTTGGCGCGGACCGTCGCGGGCAGCCGGACCCGCATGGTCGTGCCGACACCCGGCGTCGAGTCGATGTCGATCCGGCCGCCGGCGTCGACCACGGCCCCGTACGCGGTGGCGAGTCCCAGCCCGGTGCCCTGCCCCTTCGGCCGGGTGGTGAAGAACGGCTCGAAGGCCCGGCGGACCACTTCCGGTTCCATCCCGTGCCCCTCGTCGCGGACGCTCAGCACCACGTCGCCTTCGTCGTTCACCGTCTCGATCCCGAGCTCGCCACCGTCCGGCATCGCCGCCCGGGCGTTCATGATCAGGTTGAGTAGCACCTGCTCCATCTTGCTGCGGTCGGCCGTAACCTGGTGCAGGTCGTTGGCGAGCCCGGTGACCACGGTGATGTCCTCGCCCAGGGTGCGGCTGAGTAGTTCCCGGGTCTCACAGACCACCGCGTTGAGATCGACCGTCTCCAGCCGGGACGGCTCGAGCCGGCTGAAGATCAGCAGCTGCCGGGTCAGCGAGGCGCCGCGCTCGGCGGCCGCGCGGATGCCCTCCACGTCGGCCTGCGCCTGATCCTCCTCGGGCAGCGAATCGGCCACCATGCCGCAGTAGCCGATGATGACGGCGAGCAGATTGTTGAAGTCGTGCGCCACCCCGCCGGCCAGATGACCGAGCGAGTCGAGCCGCTCGTTCTGCCGCAGCTGGTGCTCCAGGCGGCGGCGCTCCTCGTCGGCGAGAATCCGGTCGGTGGTGTCCCGCAGGATTCCCTCCACCGCCACGACCGCGCCGTTCTGGTCGTGGACCACGGCGGCCCGCTGCTCGAGATGGACCAGGCCGCCGTCGCGCCGGCGCAACCGGACGGTGAGCGGGTCGGGCGCGGCGAAGCGCCAGGACGCCTCGAACGCCGCCCGGTCGTCCGGTTCCACCCGGGAGAAAATCAGGTCCGGATCGGCATAAAGATCGTCGGGGCTGAACCCGATGATGTCGGTGATGGCCGGGCTCAGGTACTCGATGCCGGGCTGCGGTTCCCGGCGGTAGCGGAAGATGATGTCCTGGGCGTGCTCGGCCAGCAGGCGGAACCGCTCCTCGCTGATCCGCAGGGCGGATTGGGCGGCCCGCCGCTGCCGCCGGTCAGCGGCCTCGCGCAGCTCGCGCTCCACCGCCGGGACAAGCCGGGCCAGGCGATCCTTGAGTACGAAGTCGTGCGCCCCGGCCTTCATCAACGCCGCCGCGGTCTCCTCGCCGACCTCGCCGGACACCAGGATGAACGGCACGTCCAGGCCGTCCGCGCGGATCTGGTCCAGGGCCTCGTGCGCGCTGAAGACGGGCATGTTGTAGTCGCAGATGACCACGTCGGGCAGCCGGTGCCGGAGCGCGGCGGTGAGACCGGCGGCGGTGTCCACCCGCTCCGCCGTAACCTCGATGCCGACCCGGCGGAACTGACGCTGGATCAACAGGGCATCGTCATCGCTGTCCTCGACCACGAGCAAATGGATCGCCATGCGCTCAGCCTTCGCCACGCCACGGCGGAACGGGCTCGTCCGCGAGCGTGAAGAAGAATGTCGCTCCCTGACCGGGCTCGCTCTTCGCCCAGACCCGCCCGCCGTGCCGTTGCACGATGCGATACACGATGGCGAGGCCGATCCCGGTGCCTTCGAAGTCGGAGCTCGAGTGCGACCGCTGAAAGGGATCGAAGAGCTTGGCGGCGTACCGCATGTCGAAGCCGGCACCGTTGTCGTGAACGGCGAACACCGGCGGGCCGGGGCCGCCCAGCGCGTCGACCCGGATCACGGCCGGCTCCTGACGCGCGGTGAACTTCCAGGCGTTACCGACGAGATTGAGCAGAACGAGACGAACGAGGTGCGAGTCCCCGTACGCGGTGAGCCCGCCGGCGATCTCGACCGTCGCCTGCCGGTCGGGCTCAGCCTCGCGCAACTCCTCGACCACCTCGCGGGCCAGCGCGCTGAGGTCCACGTGTTCGCGGCGCAGTTCCGCCCGGGTCGCGCGGGACAGGTCGAGCAGGTCGTCGATCATCCGGGCCATCCGGGCCGCGTTCGCCTCGATCCGGGCAAGATAGCCGCGGCCCGCCTCGTCCAGGACGTCGGCGTAGTCCTCGAGCAGGATCTCGCTGAAGCCCGCCAGCGAGCGCAGCGGCGCCCGCAGGTCATGCGAAACCGAGTAGGCGAACGCGTCGAGCTCCCGGGTGGTGACCTCGAGCTCGGCCGTCCGCTGGGTCACCCGGTCTTCCAGTTCCGCGTTCAGCCGCCGGACCTGCTCCTCCGCGTTCTTGCGCTCCGTGATGTCGGTGGAGATGCCGCAGATCGCGTACGGCTGCTGGTCGGTGTCGAGGAGCGGAAACTTGACGGTGAGGTAGGTCCGCGAGCCGGGGTCGCCCGGCGCGGTCTCCTCCATGCGCACCGGCTGGCCCTCGGCGATCGCCAGCAGGTCGCTCGCCCGGAAGCTGTCGGCCATCTCGGCCGGGAACAGGTCGTGATCCGTCCGGCCCACGATCGCCTCCCGCCGGAGGTCGAACTGCCGCTCGAACTCGTGGTTGACCAGGAGATAACGGCCGTCGAGGCCACGCATGCAGATGGCGGCCGAGGTGTGGTCCAGCAGCGCCATCAGCTGCTCCGGCTGCACGGCACCATGCACCTTGACCGTCATTTGCCAAACACCTGCCGTCCGATGCAGGCGTCAACGCATACCAATGAGGTTGCCAACGCGAGCCTCCCTTCGGCGAAGCACATCCAGCTTAGCCCCGTGATGGCTATTTTTCCGTATAAGCCGGACTAATCCGGCGGGTCCGGGTGGCGGCCAAGGCCCACGTCACCGGCACCGGCCGATGCCGCCACCACCCCCGGCGTGCCACGACGTCCATCGACCTAGGTCACCTGCCCCGGCACTAAGCTGCTGGCATGCCGGGCGCCGAGGGAATCAAGGACGACGAACGGCTGCGCCGTCTCGAGGCGGTCACCGACGCCACGTTGTCGAAGCTCGACGTCGCCGACTTGCTGGACGAGTTACTCGACCGGGTCCGCGACTTGCTGGAGGTGGACACCGCAGTCGTGCTCCTGCTGGACGTGCACGCCCGCCAGCTAGTCGCCACCGCCGCGAAAGGCCTCGAAGACGAGGTCGAGCAGGGCTTCCGCGTCTCGGTCGGCCGCGGCTTCGCCGGCCGGATCGCCGCCACCGGGCAGCCGGTCATCATCGACGACGTCACCCCAACCGACGTGGTCAACCCGATCCTGCTGGACAAGGGCATTAGGTCGCTGCTGGGTGTGCCCATGTTCGCCAGCGGCGAGGTGGTCGGCGTCATGCACGTCGGCACCCTCACCCCGCGCCGGTTCAGCCCGGACGACGTCCACTTGCTCCAGCTAGTCGCCGACCGCGCGAGCCTGGCCGGTCAGGCCCGCTCGTCCAAGCTCGATCAGGCCGCCGCACTCGCCCTGCAGCGCAGCCTGCTGCCCACCAAGCTGCCGCGGGTTCCAGGCGTCGAGATGGCCGCGCGGTACATCCCGGGCCACAGCTTCGGCATCGGCGGCGACTGGTACGACGTCTTCGGCCTGCCCTCCGGCTGGCTGGGCGTGGTCATCGGCGACGTGTCCGGCCACGGCCTGCGCTCGGCCGTCGTGATGGGACGCATCCGCAGCGCGCTGCGCGCCTACGCCCTGATCTGCGACGGCCCCGCCGAGGCGCTGAGCCTGCTGGACCGCAAGGTGCACCACTTCGAGGCCGGAAATCTCACCACAGCCCTGTACGCGATGATCTCCCCCGACCGGACCCACGTGCACATCTCGTCGGCCGGCCACCTGCGCCCCGTGCTGGCCGTGCCCGGGCGGGCTGCCGTCCTGCCCGAAATTCATATCGATCCCCCGCTGGGAGTCGGCGGGCACCAGGCCCGGCGCCACACGGCGGTCGTCGAGTTTCCGCCCGGCGCCGTTCTGGTCTGCTACACCGACGGCCTCGTCGAGCGCCGCGGCGAGCTCATCGACGTGGGCATCGAGCGCCTCGTCGCGGCGGTCCAGCCGGCGCTGGCGGACGAGGTGACCGCCAGCGCCATGGCCACCGCCGGCGTCGAGCAACCCACCGACGACGTCGCCGTGCTGACCATCCGCCGCTATCCCGACACCCCGGAGCGCCCGCACGACCCGCGGTGACTAGATGTCGAGACCTCGTTCGATCTGCCGCAGCCGGTGCCGGGCCATGGCCAGGTTGGCCTTGGCCTTGCTCAGCGCGAGGTAGAGGAAGAGCCCTTCGCCCGAGCGCGCGGTCAGCGGGCGCAGGAGGTGATAGTGGCTGTCCGTGGTGACGAGGATGTCCTCGATGCTTTCCCGGATGCCGAGCATCTGCATGGCGCGTAGCTTCGCGCGAACGACCTCGGTGTTTCCGCTGGCGGCCACCGACATGTCGAAGTCCTGGCCGCCGGCGATGCCGAGGGCCATGCCGCTGGTGTGATCGACAAGGGCGATACCCACCGCGCCGTCGATCTGCATGCCGTCCTTGAGAGCAACGTCCATTTGTGGCATTGCGACTCCCTCATCACACCTTGCGCCGCAGGCTCGTATTGCCCGGCGCGACGAACTGTCCGCGACAAGCGTGGGCCCGCCCGGCGCGGCGGTGCCGTACCGCCTGTGCGACGGGCTCGGACGGGCCGCCACGACGATCAACGCAACACCTTCCCAAGTTGACTAATTCTTCAACTGCTAAAGTCGGCATCTAGGTTTCCGGGCGTCGCGAAGGGCTCAAGGTGCAGCTACCGCTCTATCAAGTGAAGGCGGAGCTGTTCCGCACCCTCGGCCACCCGGTCCGAATCCGGGTGCTGGAGCTGCTGCAAGACGGCCCCAAGCCGGTGCGCGAGCTACTCGTGGAAATCGACGTCGAGGCGTTGAACTTGTTCCAGCAGTTAGCGGTGCTGCGCCGGGCGGGCCTGGTGACCTCCGCCCGCCACGGCTCCCTGGTGGTGTACGCGATGAGCACCGGCGACGTGGCGGAGTTGCTGGCCGTGGCTCGCCGGATCCTCGGCACGATGCTCAGCGACCGCGACGGGCTGCGGGAGCAACTACGCGCCGACGGCCGGCCCCGATGAGCTCGCGCACCGCGACGCGACTGATCTGGTCACGGGTCGGCGGGCTGTTGCCGCAACGCTCGGACTGGGCGGCCGTGCGCCGAGCGCCGCGCCGCGATCTGCTGGCCGGGCTGACGGTCGCGGTGGTGGCGCTGCCGCTGGCCCTGGCCTTCGGCGTCACCTCCGGGCTCGGCGCCCAGGCCGGGCTGGTCACCGCCGTGGTCGCCGGGGCGCTCGCCGCGGTCTTCGGCGGGTCCAACCTGCAGGTGTCCGGGCCGACCGGGGCGATGACCGTGGTGCTCGTCCCGGTCGTCGCCCGGTTCGGCGTGACCGGGGTGCTGATGGTCGGCGTGCTGGCCGGTGTCGTGCTGATCGCTCTGGCGCTGGGCCGGCTCGGCGGCTACATGCGTTACCTGCCGACCCCGGTCATCGAGGGCTTCACCGCGGGGATCGCCGTGGTCATCGCCCTGCAACAGGTGCCGGCCGCGCTCGGGGTCGCCGGCGCGCACGGCGAACGGGTCTGGGCGGTCGCCGCCGACGCCGTGCTCCGGTTCGCCGCCGACCCACACCCGGCGTCGATCGCCGTCGCGCTGGCCGTGGCGGCGGCGATGCTGCTGGGCGCTCGGTGGCGCCCCGGGTGGCCGTTTTCGCTGCTCGCGGTGGCCGCCGCGACCCTGCTCGCCCAGACCACCCCGCTGGGGCTGACCCGCATCGGCGCGCTGCCGGCCGGGCTGCCCGCCCCGTCGCTGGATTTCTTCGACTCGGGCGCGATCACCGCGTTGTTGCCCTCCGCCCTCGCGGTGGCCGCCCTGGCCGCGTTGGAGAGCCTGCTGTCGGCCACCGTCGCCGACGGGATGAGCGTCAACGAGCGCCACGACCCGAACCGGGAGCTGTTCGGCCAAGGACTGGCGAACCTGGTCGTGCCGGTGTTCGGCGGGATACCGGCCACCGCGGCGATCGCCCGCACCGCGGTCAACGTACGCGCCGGCGCCAGTTCGAAGCTGGCGGCGTTGACCCACGCGCTGGCGCTGGCCGTGATCGTGCTGGCCGCGGCGCCCCTGGTCGGGCGGATCCCGGTCGCCGCGTTGGCCGGGGTGCTGCTGGCCACCACCGTGCGGATGGTCGAGGTCGGCTCGTTGTGGGCACTAGCCCACTCCACCCGCGGCGACGCGGTCGTGCTGGGGCTGACCTTCGTCGTCACCGTCGCGTTCGACCTGGTCACCGCGGTCGCCGTCGGGATCGGCGTGGCGATCGTGCTGGCCTTGCGAGCGGTGGCCCGCACCGCCCGGGTGGAGCGGGTTCCGTTGGAGACCGGCGACCACAGCGCGGCGGAACACGCCCTGTTCGCCGAGCACATCGTGGCGTACCGCCTCGACGGCCCGTTGTTCTTCGCCGCCGCACACACCTTCCTGCTCGAGCTCTCCGACATCGCCGACGTACGCGTGGTGATCCTGCGCATGTCCCGGGTGTCAACCATCGACGCCACCGGCGCGCATGTGCTCGGCGACGCCATCAACCGGCTACACCGGCGCGGCATCACCGTGTTGCTGTCCGGCATCGCGCCCGGCCACGAGCAGGTGCTGACCGCCCTCGGCGTGGCTGAGCAACTGCGCCGTGACGGCCGGGTCTTCCCCGACACCCCAACCGCCATCGCGTACGCCCGCCGCCAGGTATTGCATCTGCTGCCGAGCCCGGCCGAGGTGCCGGCGCCCGGGTGCTGACCTGCCGATCCCGTCACCTGCGGGTATCGTGGACGCTCCAGCCGATCGGGCCGGAACCGGCACCCGATTTACACGGTCAGGGAGAGGGCATGGCGGACGTTCGCGCGGCGCCCTCGGCGCCGAAGCAGCCAGCGTGACAGGTTCCGTCGCGGCACCACCGGTTGTCGACCGGCAGCATTTCGCCCATCCCGGGTTGCTCTATCACGACCCGGAGCAATATCTCGCCGAGACGACCGCCTTCGTCCGCACGGCGTTGGCCGGCGGCCACCCGGTGCTGGTCGCCGTTCCCGGGCCCAACCTGCGCCTGCTGCGCACGGCCCTGGCCGACGTCGCCGACCGGGTGCGGTTCGCCGACATGGCGGTGGCCGGCCGTAACCCCGGGCGCATCATCCCGGGGGTGCTTCTGCAGTTCGTCGCCGCCCATCCCGGCCAGCGGGTCGCGATCATCGGCGAGCCGATCTGGCCCAGCCGCACCGAGGTGGAGTATCCGGCCTGCGTGGCCCACGAGGCGCTGATCAACGCCGTGTTCGCCGACCGCGACGCCGCGATCCTGTGCCCCTACGACGCCGCCCACCTCGGCCGGCCGGCGCTGGAGGACGCCTGGCGGACCCACCCGACGATGCTCGACGGCAGCGGCCTCCAGCCCAGCCCGTGGTACACCGATCCCCTGGCCACCGCCGCGCGCTTCAACCTGCCCCTGCCCCCCGCACCGGCAGACGCGCAGTCCATGCCCTACGAGTCCGAGCTCGCCCTGATGGAGGTTCGCCGCTTCGTCGCCGGTCAGGCCGCCCGGGCCGGCCTGACGGGCGACCGGCTGGACGACATCACCGTCGCCGTCAACGAGCTCGCCGCCAACACCATCGAGCACACCCCGGGCGGCGGCACGCTCACCATCTGGACCGAGCCCGGCTACCTGATCTGCCAGGTCGACGACCAGGGGCACCTCGCCGATCCGCTCGCCGGGCGCGTGCCACCGCCGGCCCACCGTGCCGGCGGCCGGGGCCTCATCCTGGCCAACCAGCTCTGCGACCTGGTCCGCATCCACGCCGCCCGCGGGCGGACCGCGATCCGCCTGCACATGTGCGTTTAGGACCCGCCTGCCGGCGCTGCTGTGCCGGTACACCGGTCTCGACCGCCTCCCGATCGGCCCCGGTTTCAACCGACCGGCTCAGCGCCCGCGCTTCGCTGCCGACAGGACAGCAGAGGAACAGGCACGCAGTCCGGTACGGCTGATCAGGAGCTTGGAGTGGCAGACGGCTCACCCGGCGGCACCCGGCTGCGGCGTTCTGGCGAACCGGGCGACACGCTCACCACCGCATGCCTGAAAGCCCTGGTCGACGTCGCGCGCACGGTCAACGACGGGATCACCCGGCCCGACCGCGTAGCGCAGGTGGCCGTGCAGGCGGCCACCCTCGTCGGAGACGCCGCCACCGTGTGGCTTCAGCCGGTCGGCCGGGCCGCGCCGCATTGCCCGGCGGCCGCCAGCCGCGACGCCACGGCGAAGCCGCCGGCCGCCGGCGAGGCGGATCTGTTCGCCGACGACGGGCTGATCGAGGCCGTCATCGAGTCGGGAGCCGCTGCGGTGCTGGACGCCCGGGAGATCGGGGGCTACCTCGACTCGATGCGGCACGCCCTCGGGCCCTGGGCCGCCGGGCGCCCGCTCACCGGCGCCGTCATCGTCCCGATGCGCTCCAAGGGGCTCTCCGGCGGTGTCCTCGCGGTGGGCCGGGACTCCGCGGCGACGCACTTCACGACCGCACAGGTCGACTTCCTGGAGGCACTGGCCGAGGTCACCGCCGCGACGCTGGGCACCTGCCACGTTCTGCACGGTTCGGCGCTCGCGGTCGAAGAGGCACGCCAGCAGGCTGAGCTCGTCGACCACGTCTCGGACACCGTCGTGGCCTGGGACAACGAGGGCCGGATCAGCACCTGGAACGTCGCCGCCGAGAAGGTCTACGGCTACACGGCCGCGGAGACGATCGGCTGCGACGCCCACGCGCTGCTGGCCACCCGGTTCATCGAACCCGGCGCCGAGCCCAAGACCTACGCCGAGTTGGTGCCGCTGCTGGCCAAGACCGGAAGCTGGCGCGGCGAGCTGCGGCAGCGCGGCAGCGACGGTACGGAAGTCGAGTTGTTGTGCTCGTTGACCGTGTTACCGGGACCGCCCGACGCCCCGATCCCGTCCGCGGTGGCCCTCGGCCAGGACGTCACCAAGCAGCGCGGCGAACAGCGGCAGGCCCTCAACGACGCGCTGACCGGGCTGCCCAACCGCCGTTACCTGCTGCGCCACCTCGCCGACGTGCTCGCCCGCCGGCGTTCCAGCGACGCGGCGATCGCCGTACTCTTCCTCGACCTCGACGGCTTCAAACAGGTCAACGACACCCTGGGC
>Ga0307515_10012817_pt1 | contig 15733 bp, 21 predicted proteins | sample 17_EM_MG_FD_194513 | JGI IMG/M metagenome (GOLD analysis project Ga0307515, IMG submission 194513) | Populus trichocarpa ectomycorrhiza microbial communities from riparian zone in the Pacific Northwest, United States - 17_EM | ecosystem: Host-associated > Plants > Roots > Unclassified | place... | reverse complement strand
CAGAACTATTCTTCACATATTCCGTCGCCTCCGCGCTCGTCACCGTCGCCACAAACCCTCCGCGCGACCGTGTCAGTCTGTGTCCGTCTCTCGGCAATGCCGCCCTCACAGCCCACCGCTGTCCAACCGAACCGAGCTAGACGCCAACACAACCCGACAACAAATTCATTCACTTCTCCGTCCACCGCTCCGTCAGATACTCTACGAATTTTCGCGTCACACCCTCCTCGCTCCAGTCGACGTTTCCGCTTTCCGCCACGCCTTGGGTAATGGCCTTTTTGTGGACAGAAACAAACTGACGTTTCACCCGTTGCAGTTCGGAGAGCGTCACATTCCGCGCCGGGAGTTCAAGAGCGAGCCTCATCTGTCCAACTTCGACTTGAAGGATACCCCCTAGTCCTCCACCCGCGACAGCCTGTGATGACGAGATCATAGAGACGATGGAGCTGGATGTCTGCTCTAGTGTTTGAAGTGCGTCTGAAGGCGGCTTGGGGGCCTATGCGACACAGTCAGGGAGGGCCGGGGTGCACAGGGAGGCGAACGTACCGCGGTCGTACCCACATTGGGAGGCTTGACCACACCGGCCGTAATAGCTTTCCAGATATCACTGACGGGCAGTTCCTCGTTCCAGGGTACGGTGAATAGTGGCGAATCCCATCGGACCATTGACGACGGCTCTTCGAACCGCTGAATGAGGTTGTCGAACCTGTTGCACCACACGATAAGGGATTGGTTGCGAGATGGTGGGATTGGCGAATACTCCTCGGACTCACGTCAAAGGCGTGTACGCCTGCTCCGGGGGGCGTTGCGCATGCCATTCGCGGCATAGTTCCGGTGTGGCCACGACGAAGACCTACTGGTTGTGAACATGAGTTCTCCATTTTGCGCTCCTATCTCAAATTGGCACAGGTCCCTAACGACTCACAGTGGCGACGCGGATGCTGAGTTCGCGGGCGGCACAATACATTTGGTAACGATAGCCTTTGATGTAATTTAGTCCATCAACGATCACGATTGTGTCTTTCGTAAGAACGCGTTGCATTGCCGTGAAGAGAGAGGCGCGCTGAGGCTTCTCTTTCCACCCATCTATCCATGCGCGATGATCAGTTATACAGTGAAGCGAGTGAAGAGAGGTATTTACCGTCGTAGGCTTCTCGTGTCAAGTTGAGCAAGTCATCCGAGATGAGTACTACCTTCTTTACTGGCCCGTTGTACGAGGGATCGACCAATTGTTCCTCAAAGGCACCCTTGAGCTGGCTTGCTCTTGTAGATTTTCCAGAGCATGGATAGCCGGAAATCGTGATAAGTGCCATGCGAGGTCAAGTCCAAAGTGCTAGTGACGAGTAGGTCAGGTCCAGTTGGTGGACATTGGGACATTGAAGGAGTGTATCGCTACTTTGTAAAGCACACTAAATTAGGTGATCAAGTACAGCATATTTTCTGAGGCAACAATTCTGCCCTTGTATTCCGTACAATCTAAGTAGACATCATGAATGGCCGTGTAGAAGGCCTCCATCCCCATTTACAGTGTTGAGTATACCATCGGAAAGCGTGAGTGGCCTTTCCTACAAACCGGGAAGTATGACGGGGCTAATAACGAGCTTCTCTCTGTCCCACTATGAATCCGCCTTAGTATTAATGATTTTCAGATTCGGCAGTAACTGGTACAGACCACATCACCAGCCCAATATGGATCGCCGTGCACGATGTCGCGGACTTCCTCAATCGTCCTTGCACTGACAATAATCATCGACCCGGACATTTTCTTTTCCGCATCAGCGGTCGCAATAGATTCGGCCGTCAGAGTAGGCCCGCCGAGCTCTAGATGAGAGATTGAGTGGATCGAAATCAGTCTATTGCAGGAAATAGGCAAGATGGCAGCCCTCATATCACATACTTTGAAACCCAGATTCTTTAAGTCCCTTCCACCGTTCCAAGTGGGCAGACCGTGCTTTCAAACGACGAGCCAGAGCCTCTTCATCTGCACAATCCGGTGCCCAAATTACGAAGAGATGCTTATCATCGCCTGTAGCCGCTGTAGACATTCTCGATTTGTTTTGCCAGTTTGCGACCGAGTGGGTGTGGTTAAGGAATCGATCCGCAAACGGCCGGCTCGCCCCTTCCAATCACGAGCGAGGCGACCAAACAATCTTTCAACCGTAACTCTCGATACTGAGGGAGACGAGCTGCGAATGCCCCTGATCCGAAACTGATGGATGATTCAAAATAAATGGATCAAGAAAGGATTCATAATGCTTAATAGGAGGATGTTATCTCATAAATGACATTCTTTCGTGCGTGCCTGTCTTGGATCCTGCCTGCCTTGTTGCGTGTTGCATCAGCCGCCAACTTATGAGCGGCCCTTTTGAACTCGGCCTTCTCGGAGCAAATCACTCAGCACGGGTCATGTTCTCAAGAGCGATACGAGCAGGCCGGATCCCCATCAAACCAATACTTCGTCCAACCATAAGACTGCTGCCTACGCGGTCATTGCAAACCAGCGCAACCCGGAAATTCCCTAAGTATACACACTTTGGCGACGAGGAGCCCTCACAGCCTCCTCCGGGGTCTGAAAATCCAGGAAACAAATCAAACTCGCCATGGGGTCCTTTGGCTCGCTTTGACCGAAATACGCGGTGGGCAATTATCGCTCTGGTTGCAGGCGGGGTATATATTGGCTTCCAGTAAATATCGAACTCACATTAATGTGAGAGAAGCACTCGACTGACGATCCCTCAGTATGGAGCGAGTCCCTGAAACTGGCCGATGGAGATTCATGGACGTGTCTCCCTCCGCAATGAAACGGGTACGTAAAATCTAACAGTTTTACTAGACCAATACTCAATTCTGCTATTAATAGATTGAACAAGAGAGCTTCCGAATGGTCGCGCAAGAAGTAGGAAAGAAGGTTATCCCCCAAAATGCACCGGCCTCGCTCTTTGTCGCACGAGTAGCAGCCGCTATACTCGAGAAGAATAAAATCGGCGTTATAGTGGACCGAAATGCTCCGCCTACCCCGAATCCTGTGGTTCCCGAATGGCAGGTATTCGTTGTAGATGAACCTGAGATCAAGAACGCCTTCGTCATTCCAGGTGGGAGCTCTTTGAGGTATTCCACTCATGCGAGTGGTCCCTGACCCATTCAGCAAGGCCGGAAGATATTCGTCTTCTCTGGAATGCTCAAAGCCGTAAAAAGCGTTGATGAACTTGGCACAGTTCTTTCACACGGTGAATTCCCAAACACTTGATAGGGTCTATGGCTTACGCGCATACTTGAACAGAGATTGCGCATTCAGTTATCGGCCATCCTCTCGAAACTTATTCATATGCAACTCTACTCAGTGGTGTCGATATCATCCTGACAGTATTCCTCGGCATAGATGCAGCTATTAGCAGGGTGCTAGTTGCACTCGCAATGCAGCTCCCGCATTCTCGCATTCAAGAAACAGAAGCGGATCTCGTGGGCCTGCGGCTAATGAGCAAAGCATGTTTGGACCCAGGTTCAGCGGTGAAGTACGTACTTTATTGTGACCTCGATCATGATATTTGTGTTAAGATCATGCCTAGCTTCTGGCAAGCGATGGAAAACTCAGAGAAAGGCTGGCGTTTACAAACTGACTTTCTTCAAACACACCCCGGCCATCGTACAAGGGCGAGGGTACGTACCCACTTGCCACATCCTGTACCGTGCTGATGGCTTGGAAGGCAATCGAGAAATGGCTCCCAGAGATCCGCGAGCGTTACCCTTGCGTCGACACCGAAGAGTTTCGGACAGCTATGGACTTCCATACAGCGACGCCAATACCTCAACCTGACCCCGCCCCACGTGCTCCACCGTCCATATTTCGACCAAGACCGAGACCGCCATCTCAACCTCAGCCTCAGCCACAACCTGACCCTTCATGGGGTAGTGCAGGTACCAACGGTGGGGAGTGGGGAACGAGTGACCCATGGGCGGATAAAAACGGAGGCAGCCAGGGTTCTGGTGATTGGGGCGCTTCAGATCCTTGGGCTGACAGGAATCGCGGTGGAAGGAGCTCCTGAGATACTACTATGCCAAGGTTCTGAATAGGTCCTGTTGCATTTCCATTGCAGTTTCGAAGCTATCAGGTCATTCAGCTCCTTCCGCAAATCGAGAATCACGTGTAATGTATTATGAAGATGTTGCGAATCGTAGTGAGCTGTAGAAAACTGGAACACTTATCCTGTGCGAGAAAAACGCGAGCGCGCCGGGCATTGCCATTGGGCATGAGCAAGACATATACGAAGAACCTGGAAACTGTAAGCTGGTGTAAGAACCCTTGTTGGCCTAGGTATTTAACGTGGCCATCGGGATTGTTGGTACGGATCCTATGACCGGCGTCCGCAACAAGTTTCCCTGCCCTCGATGCCTCCCCAACGTTTCGTCACCCTCGAGAGTGGTGCCTCACCCGAGCTCTTCTCTCTCATGCTCAATGTTAGTGTCGTCACCACGCGTTCATACGTCCTCGGCTGCGATCATATCACCTTCCTGTGGTACGAGATACCGGATCGTGGGAAGTGCCCAGCCGATCAAGACGTCCAAAACCCATCCCAGTTGGCTCTTGGTGATGTCGCGGACAGCCTGAGACAAGCCTGAGACATGTTGTAGATGGAGAATCTGGGCCCTTGTAGAACCAGACCCGCAACTCCATTGGCGGGACAGTGACGGAACACTGTCGCCCACGTAGGCTTTATCTTGGGTGATTATCGTGCGCTTGAGCGAGAATCCGTCCAGTGGTTGAAAGGGGCCCGAAGAAATTCCGTTCTGGAGCCTATCGGGGGATTGGAGAGTTGGTGTGATATGTACGATGACTACCGCCTAGTTCCGAGGTCTGGAAACGAATGGCATCTGCACGAGGAAGAGGGTCAATCTTACATGGGCAATGATCGTGTTGCCAAATCCTGTCTGATTCTGCATATTGGGTCTAACCATCGTTTACTGGGTTGATGTAAATCTGCACAGCGCCAAGTAGAAAATATAAGGGTCACAATATCGTTTCCACTTTTTAAGCAGTAAGAACGCCACGCCGCGGGTATATCCTTTAATCACGTGCACCTTGTATTGCCTTAGGGACACCGTCCGCCGCAATGATGCCCAGAGTGCTCGGCTCTGCTGCCGTAGCATCTGCTTCAGGGACTAGACTGGGCACTGATTCATCCATGGTCCACCCTAAAGTTACTTCCACGTCCAGTAGGAGTGCACCGAAGCCCAGAGGAAAGTCAAGCTCGGAGCGTGGCAAGACAAACTTGACAGGGGGGGCATTGGGCATCGGCGGCTGAGGTAAGTGAAAGCATGGGATAAACCACAGCCACCCCATGAAGACCTGAACGAACCCGTCAGACACGTTGTCCACTAGCAACATCCAAGAGCCTACCTGAGCATTATAGAGTTTTATTCGGACCTCTCTTGCAGCATCAACGGCAATACCACTCTCAGAATAGACCTCGCTGCTCATCATAAACTCGTCTTTCTCTTCAGCTCCGTCTACTGTGACCCATTCGGAAGCAGGGATAGGGTGAAGGCGATAGTTGACCACCGAACCCACGCCTGGAACGTCTTCGACGGCTGGAGTATGCCCTTCTGCCACGCCCATGCGTGCAAAAGACCTCACCATCTTGCTGTCGTCATATTTCCCGTCCGTGAACATCGACTTGGTCTCCTCTTTGCCCCGGACTCTCTTCTCCAGCTCCCCCACAAATTCGTCTTCGTATCGCGCAAGAGAAACCCAAATGGAAGAGGCCCCGCGGTCTGGTGCTGCCCCTCGCCGCTTGGCAGCAGAGTCGAGAAGCACACTTGCCATTCGCACCACGGCGAGCTTTGCGCCGCCACCTGTGGTACGCATTCGTACGTTTATACTATGGATCTTTGCCTGGGGACGCTGTACATTCGGCGTAGGCCATATTTGCGGAGGTTGCACTTGGTAGATAAGTTCCGACCAGTATCGAAGCCACCTTCTCTGTGAAGCAATACTAACACCTCGATGTGAGGTCGATTTCTTCATCCTCCTCGCGGTATGGAGAGCGAGTATGTCCCCCAAAGTTTCAGCGGCGGTCGATTTTCTTTTCTCGTGATCACTGATATCGGGGGAAGGGGATGGAGAACGTGTGCCTGGGGTAGAGTTGAGAACATCCAGCTTATTTCCGCTGTCCCCCTTAGCTACCTCCTCCTGCTCGATGACGTTTGGACCGTCGGATTCCCTTGCAACGTCGGCTATAGCCGCATCATCATTTTCGATAACAACCTGTTGCATGACTTCGTCTGCACGCTTGTCGGCCCACTCAGATGGATTGTGCGATCGCTGAAGTTTAGGCGGCATGGGCGATTCTTCAAGGAATAGCAGAAGCGCGCAAGCGAGCGTCCCAGAGCGCCCCTTGCCGGCTTCAGATTCGATTTGAGTTGCAAGTCGAAGTAGTTTAAGTGCCACTGACCCTTGCAATGCAAGACAACGACATTTTCGTCGTCCTTCCGTAGCCATGCGGCCATCTCCCAACTCGCCAAAGCTAGGATCGGGAGTGGAGGCGCACTACAGAGTAATTTCAGTCGAAAATCACAAGAAGAAGGGTGGGTGATCACGCACTGGTGATCGGGAAAAGGATAACGCGAAACTTGTCCATTGAATGTTTCGGCTGGATACCCATTCTCCGCTAGAGGACAGAAGTTGAAGACGTGATACTTGTCCTTATGTCGTGTATCAAGGAAACGCTTCACGTCCCTGCGAGAGTTTCGATACAGCCCTTCGACGCCGATTGCAGGGAACCCCATAATAATAATCTACAAGGCACTTTATGAACTCTCATAATTAGTCGAGAAGCCCATGAGAGACCAACCCTGTCGGTCAAGTAGACAAGATCCAGTTCCAATTGGAGATCAGGGTCTTTAAATCTCGCCTTGGGACCTATATAATGCGAGTGTAAATTAGATTGAATATACCTAATACATAGGTCACACCCGAGACCAGCCGTCGAACATAGTCCGTCATCGTTGTTGGGGTCAAAAGTGGAGGATATATGGGCGCCATAAAGTTAACCACCCGCAAGATGATTGGAACCTCACCCAAGACATTGCTGAGACTGACGAAATTCCATTGGCTGCTCGATGAAATGGAGCAAGCAAGGCTCAGAGATGGGCTATTGGACCATACGATTTCACGATTGGCAAGTAAGAGCGTGAGGTGGTCAAAGAGAGTAGTCAACAGGGCCACCGATTGTGGTCACCGGCAAACCACTGATCGAAGTCGCATTACCCAGACATGGCTGAATTTAGCTGCGGATGGGACATCAATGCAAGCATGACCAAGATGGTTCAGCGAGGCGAACATGTGGCGCCTAAACCAACAGCCTCCATACAGCACATTTCGATATCTACGACTATTTAGAATATCCAAAGGTAACTCAACTATCCAAATCGCTTTGAGACCCGATCACTTTCCATCTCGCATTTCCATTGCAACCCATTCCATTCGTATACTCCCAATCTGAGTAGAAAAGCCCGACTACTTTGTACCCCCGGGTTCTACAACCACCGCTCCGGACAGTCAGTGAAGGACGTCATTGGGGATGACGACCGGCTGAAGGCTGGGATTGCAACTTGAGGAGAAGCGTGGGTAAGGGAAGATGACAACTTAGTGTTCATAATGTCCCGCTCTTCGCAATATTCCTTTCAATACGTCTCCTGAGCTCGACGGGCCAAACAAACGCCTGGTCCGGTCCTTGTGATATCCCGACCAATGACGTTTATAGGCATCAGAGTGGTATTATCAATGCATTACCATTTGGCTAATATCGCAAGTGAAGTTTACACTGAAGTATTTTTGACGGCCCTAGCGCTGCCACTTATCAGTTGATGGACAATGACAAAGGAATTTCCGCAGATGAGTTGAGCTGAACGGGATCTGGAATCGACTACTGCAATGGTCGTATTTTGATAATGACGGCTCTTCCTTTATCTTGGCATGGACGCGGCGCAGCGACCTGAATAACGTGAATAGGACGACTTCAAATATGTCCGATGCCAATCATTTTCAGTTTAGTCAAATTCAATTTGATTTACTCAAACTTTAATGTTTGTGACTATTTTACCATTTCCTCCGAAAAGTGCGGAGCATTTTGGAAATCATCCGGCTGAGTCAGGCCAGTCGGACATAGGTGTCGGTACAGTCAAGGAAGGTCAAGTAATCCTACAGGCAATAGTCCGGCATCGACGGAATTCGAGGGACTTAAAAGACGGACTCGATGAAACCAGATCTACTCTACAAGTCCAAATCTTTCTCGTAACCCAGAGAGCCTATCATGTCGCAACTTATTCTTGTTATCGGCGGGACGGGTGCTCAGGGCCTGGCGGTTGTGGATGCACTCTTGAAACCACAAGCAGATGGCTCGCCCTCTCCGTACTCCGTCCGTATCTTCACTCGTAACCCGACCCATCGTCGTGCCTTGGAATTGAAAGAAAAGGGGTGTGAGCTCTTCCAAGGTTCGTCTACTTTCTACCTCCTCCTGCCCTCCGGTCCTCACCGGAACCCTTCCAGGCTCCGTCAGCGACCTGGACTCTGTATCGAGGGCCCTCCAAGGCGTATACGGAGCGTTTGTGAACACTGACGGCTTCACTGTCGGGGAAAAGGAAGAAACGTATCTCGGTTTGCGCATCTTCGAGCTTGCGAAACAAAGTGGAACTGTCAAGCACTACGTTTGGAGTAGCTTAGATTATATGTCCAAGGCGAGTATGGCAACCTCCGATGTGACCCATGGACTCACCGGCTGTCTACCCAGGCTGGCGGATTCCAACCGCAGTACCGGTGCGGCCACTACGATGGCAAGGGGCGTATCACCGACTTCTTGAAGGCTCAGCCTTCCGATCCAAATGGGATGATCTGGACGTCGTACACCAACGGTCCGTACATGGAAATGCTCTCTGGTGGGGTAAGTCGGCTCGATGATTGCCGGTAGAGCCCTTTATACTGAACTTCGTTTCCTCAGCTATTTGTACCTTTTGGGACTGAGGACGGGACAGCGGTGTGGGCTCTTCCCCTCGGTGATGGTCATATCCCGCTCATCGCGCTTCAAGACCTCGGCTTCTTCGCGCGTTGGGTGTTTGATAACCCACACGAGACCTCTGGGAAGGACGTTCAAGTTGCCTCCCACCGCGCCTCAGGGAAAGACATCGCCGAGGCCTTCACGAGGGTCACGGGCAAGGCCGCTGTGTACATCCCGGTGTCCATCGACGAGTACTTCGGCTCCTTCAGGGGCGCTGATGCGCCTGTTGCTCCTGAGGCGCCACAAGGCATGTCGTTCCGCCAGAACTTCACTGGGTTTTGGAACGGCTGGAAGGACGACATCGTGCACCGCGACATGGAATGGCTGAAAAGCATCCACCCTGGCCTCCGGAGTGTCGAGTCGTGGATGAGGGAGCACGAGTATGATGGTGCAAGGAAAGGCCTGTTGAAGAATCGCGAGGACCATGATGGAGTGACCATAAATTACGACAAAGTCAAGGAATTGCTTGCGTCCAAGTTGTAGTAATATTTGTAGAATAATCTTTGCTAATACCCAGTTGGAGTCGTCTGGATCCTGTCAACGCTCCTACCCACGCTCTTGGTTCGCTTGGTGCTGTCGAATTCTTGCCTGCCTACACCACAATGTTGTCGAGCGCACGGCTGGCCGCTACAACGCGTTTTCTCCAGAGACCTACCCTCTATAAAGCATACCCTTCGCTCCTTTGGAATGCTCGGGCCGGTCCCAGCACTTATTCTGGAACACCACCCACCAGACCGTCTCCCTTCCTTCGCACCTTCAGTCTCTCAGCGACTCGGTTCAACAGTGATAAGGCACTCCCAAGGAGAAAAGGAGAGAAAGACGACGACGATGTACCCCCGGACCAAATGGAGCATCAAGTCCCCCAGCCTATATTCAGTCTCCCGGGTGGTCTGACGTTCCCGTTTACAAGATCGACACTGGCGGATGCTGCTCTCACTACTATCATTGGTCTCATGATGGGTGAGTATTTCTCCGGTTAGACGGGCTGAAAGTCCTCCCCTCACGAGGTCGCAGTATTTGCGGGCGGCGTTGCATATCTCGCGTGGTACAAAAAGCGCGTCCTAGACAAGGTATTGTACCATACACCGCTCACTCAAACCCAATAAAAAATTTCGCCCAGATGGAAATCGCATTCGACAAAGGATATGACCCCGCCTTGGAACTCACCAAGCATGCCAAAATCGGCCGGGGTGTCGATGACCTCAAGGAAGGGGTTAACCCCGAAGTTGGGAACCTGCGCCAGAAGGAGCAGGAAGTGGTCGATAGAATAATGCAAGGCAAAGAGCCCGGTCACTACTTCCTCCTCACCGGCCCAAAGGTCCGTCCCACTCTTGGACCCTACGTATGCAACGTGGATGTGAGAAGCCTCGATTGACACTCCTTCTACAGGGTACTGGGAAGGCATCCATGATTCTGGAGGCCATGCGAAGCATCGACGCCGACGGGGTTTCGTATGCGGAATGCCATCCCGACCTGGAGGTGTTCCGGCTACGTCTAGGCAAGGCACTCAACTTTGAGTATAACGAGGACAGCCAAACAGTAAGCTGCAATACCACCTCCCTGCTTCACCTGAACTGATTTCTTCCAAGGGCTTATTCCAACGCCGGGATCCACGAGAAGGTAGTACAAACAGGCACCATCTACAGCACGCCGTGATCCACTGAACTCTTCTACAGGTGGTCCAGCATTGGACGTTGAACGAGGTGCGTTGCGCTGATCTGATTACCCTGCCGTTATCTAAAGGTACGTACTCGCAGCCTTGAACAAGCTAGAGAAAGTCGCTCTTCGACGTCACCGCAAGACCGGAGTTCCACTCGTTATGATATTTAATAATGTTCACCTGCTACCAAACAACGAGGATGGAAAGAATCTGCTGCTTCAGCTACAGCAGCGAGCAGAGGTTTGGTGTGAAAGTGGTATGTACATGGTATCAACGACCCCGAATAGGAATTGAGCGATGCTTCAGGTATTCTCACCATGGTCTTCACTACGTGGGTTGCGCGCAGTAATAGACGAGCCAAACTAACACCAATTATAGTGACGACTACTGGCCCTATCAAGTACTCCGTATGTGTATTCATGTCTCCATTGACCCAACTCACCCACCTGTTGAAGGCAAAACGCAACACCGGATGCAGGTGCTCGGTATTTATGACCTGGACCATCATGAGGCCTACTATGCGTTACGGAGCATGCGAAAGGTCGTCACTCGCGGCATCGAGGAATTGGACGAGAAGCTGCGTGACATCGTACGAATGACGGGTGGTCGGCTCTCCTTTCTCGCGAGGGTAGCCCGAGCTCCAGATATGGAAGAAAGTGCTAAGGTGATCGTGAAGCATGAGAAGGTTTGGCTACAGAGTCAGATTGGTCTTATCCCAGACCATGATGATGATGTTATGGACGAAGTGCGTGAATCCCATTCGTCCATAAATCCCATGGCTGCTGCGCCATCCTGTTCACTCACGTGTGTTCTGTAGCAAAAATGGTCGTCATGTTCCTGGCTATTGTTGCAGGCGTTTGTCAAGATGCAACAGGAGGCAGAAAAGGAACGGGATGCAGCAATTGCGAATGGAGAGACTGCGCCCGAACTAGGACTCCCCAGCATCCCGTACTGGCGGTGTCGAGTGATTATGACGAGACCGGACTTCCTCGAAGGTGTGTAGTGCTGCGTAGTGGCTCCCACGTGGCTCTTTCGGGATTCGAGACTAAACCACCGGTAGAACTCGACCGGCTGAACATCATCACGATCGACACGCACCTTGACGTACGACCGGATAGTATGGCACTGCTACGGGCAGCGCGGGAAGTGGTCGAGGAACCAGATTTCCAAGAGATGCTGGATTCAGTGCGGGGGCGTGTGGATGAGATCGAGAGCTTGCATCGTACGAGGGAACTTACGGTATGCGTTGGCCCTTACCGCAGCAAGCGGATGTGACTGATCGGCTTTGCAGTTCAAGGACCTGGAGGATGGTGACGTTGTGCGGCTGATGGTGGACAAGAATGGAAAGCGGAAGATTGGGTGGTGGTAGGGAACCTATTTCGTCTACGTCGGGTTACGAGGCGGTCAGAAGCGGTAAGCGGTAAGGGGGTTAGTTCTGTTGGTTCTGCTGGAAACCGTAGGTGCCCTCATGGGACTAAATATGAATAGATTATTGCCTCCGTGCATGACGTGGCTGTGTGGTGGAATGACCGCGACCGCTCTATAGTTAGCTTCAGCTTATTTTTTGAACCAACAACCTCTCCAACCTCTCTGTTAAAAGTCATTTCGTATTCCTTCATGTACTGGTACATGTGTCGGCTCGATGCTAGTCATCGTTGCCTGGTGGTTAATAAAGACCCGCCGTTTGTCGCCGTCCACTTCGTTGTCTTCGTCGTGGTTCCTGTTGCTCGCATACATCGCACCGTCGTTGGCATACATCGCACCCGTCGTCTTGTCGTCCTGTCGTCCTGTCGTCTTGTCGTCTCATTGCTCGCACTCGCCGTTCGCACACCTCGCACACGATTATACTTTTAATACTCTCCCAACCCCCGAACTTGATCCTATTAACCCTACCTCTGGTGGGTGGTACGACAGCGACCTGTCAAAAACTGGAAGTTGCCAGTTAGTCACCACACCCCGGCCGGACAGGTGACAGCTGCCAGATTACATGCCACATGGCAGATAAGCGTCGCTGAAAATAAACGAATTGTTCTCTAATACGGCATACGCGCGATGAACGGTTGGTGGAAGGCACGCAATGAACAATTGGTGGTGGGGGGGCCGATAGGGTAACCCACCAGCTAGCAAGGTTCCTGGTCTGGCATCCTCAAACCCAGTGAGGTACTCTTACATAGTACAAACCTGATGCACCGACGCTAATTCCTACTAGAGTATTCCCGAACTGCAAATACAGGCACTGATTGGTTGTTATGCGAAAGCGACCCAAATGGTTTCTCTCAGGTGCTCTGACTTCTTGTGAATTGAATGCCCTAACCAACCCATAGGATAATTTGGCAGACTCACAGGCTGATCAAGGATCCCTCCGTTGGATCGAGAATGCAGAGATGCGGTTAAGTCGAACGGTTCGGTAGGTAAATGACCACACCAGGCATGAGAACTGCCACACATGCCCGAAAACCAACGAGAAAGACTGAAGAACGCAGCCACCTTGTCAGAACGTAACGTCACTGGGTATGCGTATGTTGGAAAGTAGAATCGACTTTAGATGCCAGAATTTTCAACTTGAGCTCCAATTTACAATTTTAACCTAACGAGACGACTATAAAGCCACTAGGAATCAACTAGAGAGACGTCTGGTTTTTTATACATTTCATTGAACGATGCGACTACTATCTGACCTGTGATCTGACAGCTGTCACTGGCTGCGATGACTTTCCAGTCTTTGATAGACGTGTCAGGCCGCAGTCATATCGTCCACGGTGGTACCTCGAGGCAGGCTCTTGCCTGCCTGCACCACAATGTCGTCGAGCGCACGGCTGGCGTCTACAACGCGCTTTCTCCAGAGACTTACCTTCCATGAAGCATACCCTTCGCTCCTCTGGAGTACTCCCAGCACTTATACATCACCCAACAGACCGCCACCCTTCCTTCGCACCTTCAGCCTCTCAGCGACTCAGTTCGACAGTGATAAGGCACTCCCGAGGAGAAAAGAAGAGAAGGACGACGATGATGCACCCCCGGACCAAATGGAGCATCGAGTCCCCCGGCCTGTGTTCCGTCTCCTCGGTCGTATGACGTTCTTGTTCACAAGATCAACATTGACGGATGCTGCTCTCACCACCATCATTGGTCTCATGATGGGTAAGTATTTATTCGGTTATAGAAAGTCCTCCCCTCACGAGGTTGCAGTGTTTGCGGGCGGCGTTGCATACCTCGCGTGGTACAAGAAGCGCGTCCTAGACAAGGTAGTGTACCATACGTACACCGCTCACCCAAACCCAATTTAAAATTTCGCCCAGATGGAAATCGCATTCGACAAAGGATATGACCCCGCCTTGGAACTCACCAAGCATGCCAAAATCGGCCGGGGTGTCGATGACCTCAAAGAAGGGGTTAACCCCGAAGTTGGGAACCTGCGCCAGAAGGAGCAGGAAGTGGTCCATAGCATAATACAAGGCAAAGAGCCCGGCCACTACTTCCTCCTCACCGGCCCAAAGGTCCGTCACACCCCTGTACCCGCATGCAACATGCATGCGAGTAACCCCTATTGACACTCCTTCTACAGGGTACTGGGAAGGCATCCATGATTCTGGAGGCCATGCGAACAATCGACGCCGATGGGGTTTCGTATGCGGAATGTCACCCTGACCTGGAGGTGTTCCGGCTACGTCTAGGCAAGGCACTCAACTTTGAGTATAACGAGGATAGCCAAACAGTAAGCTGCAATACCACCTCCCTGCTTCACCTGAACTAATTTCTTCCAAGGGCTTATTCCAACGCCGGGATCCACGTGAAGGTAGTACAGACAGGCACCCCCTACAACACGCCGGGATCCACTGAGCTCTTTTATAGGTGGTCCAGCATTGGACATTGAACGAGGTGCGTTGCGCTGATCTCATTACCTGGCCGTTATTTGAAGGTACGTACTCGCAGCCTTGAACAAGCTAGAGAAAGTCGCTCTTCGACGTCACCGCAAGACCGGGGTTCCACTCGTAATGATCTTTAATAATGTTCACCTGCTACCAAACAACGAGGATGGAAAGAATCTGCTGCTTCAGCTACAGCAGCGAGCAGAGGTTTGGTGTGAAAGCGGTACGTACATGATATCAGCGACCCCGAATAGGAATTGAGCGGTGCTTCAGGTATTCTCACCATGGTTTTCACTACGTAGGTTGCACGTGGTAATAGACGAGCCAAACTAATACCAAATATAGTGACGACTACTGGCCCTATCAAGTACTCCGTATGTGTATTCATGTCTCCATTGACCCAACTCACCCACCTGTTGAAGGCAAAACGCAGGAACGGATGCAGGTGCTCGGTATTTATGACCTGGACCATCATGAGGCCTACTATGCGTTACGGAGCATGCGAAAGGTCGTCACTCGCAACATCGAGGAATTGGACGAGAAGCTGCGCGACATCGTACGAATGACAGGTGGTCGGCTTTCCTTTCTCGCGAGGGTATCGCGAGCTCCAGATATGGAAGAGAGTGCTAAGGTGATCGTGAAGCATGAGAAGGTTTGGCTACAGAGTCATATTGGTCTTATCCCAGACCACGATGATGATGTTATGGACGAAGTGCGTGAATCCCATTCGTCCATATATCGCATGGCTGCTGCGCCATCCTGCTCACTCACGTGTATTCTGTAGCAAAAATGGTCGTCATGTTCCTGGCTACTGTTGCAGGCGTTTGTCAAGATGCAACAGGAGGCAGAAACGGAGCGGGATGCAGCAATTGCGAATGGAGAGAGTGTGCCTGAACTGAGACTTCCCATCATCCCATACTGGCGATGTAGGGTGATTATGACGAGACCGGACTTCCTCGAAGGTGTGTCGCGCTGCGTAGCGGCTCCCACGTCGCTCTTTTGGGATTCGAGTGGTCCGGAGACTAAACCACCGGTAGAACTCGACCGGCTGAACATCATCACGATCGACACGCACCTTGACGTACGGCCAGATAGTATGGCTCTGCTACGGGCAGCGCGGGAAGTAGTCGAGGAACCAGATTTCCAAGAGACGC
>Ga0307515_10012816_pt1 | contig 15734 bp, 15 predicted proteins | sample 17_EM_MG_FD_194513 | JGI IMG/M metagenome (GOLD analysis project Ga0307515, IMG submission 194513) | Populus trichocarpa ectomycorrhiza microbial communities from riparian zone in the Pacific Northwest, United States - 17_EM | ecosystem: Host-associated > Plants > Roots > Unclassified | place... | reverse complement strand
GGCATGGTCCTTTTCTCGTTCGCGCCATGATTTGAGCCTTAGTAAGGTGGACAATCAGCACTGCGGCGGGGAGTGCAAGTAGAATAATTGGAACGCACTGCTTGGCCTCCTCCTCGAGATCCATATCTTCAAATCTCGCCGCCTTACTGTCCACTTCCTCCCTAAGCTCCTCCATCTCCTCTTCATCAACCGGCAAAGTAGTTGCCACCTCGTTCGCAGCAGCCTCCTCCTTCACACCATCACCGCCAGCGAAATTAAAGCTCAACTGTGGCTTCTCTTCGTTATCACTCGCAGTATCAGTCCACTCCCCTTCGCTTCCTCCCTCACCATCCTCATCGATCAGCCATGCGGCCTGGTATGCACTGGTCCCTTTCGGTACTTTGCGTACGGCTTTAGGTGTCGTGCCCATCTTCGCGTCGGGTAAACTCTCCCCGCCAGCAGCCGCCGCACCAGCATCGAGTTCTTCTTCGGTAGGCCAGGTCTGCTCATTGTCCATGTCGTCCACTTCGTTGGTTGATACCAGGTCGTCCGCTACCTCGTTGTTGCGCTGCGCAAGGACTTCAATCTCGACGTCCATTGCGTCTGTGGTATACTTGCGTGGTCGCACTGGTGCTGAAAGGATCTAACTTGGAAATCAGAAAAGGATCAGGGGAGTACATTATGTGACCTACCTTGGAGATCCGATAATCCCCCCAGCCAGTCAAATGAACTAATAAATCTGCACTGAGCGGAGCACCCCTCACTACACCGGTGACCGTTAGCGTTCCTTTACCCTCCTCTGCACCCTCTTCGAATCCAACTTCTTCAGCAAGAACCCAGGGTCGTCCCTCCCGCCACCGTACGTCTGCAGGTTTCCCCTCGCATAACGCACGCAGTGCGTTGTTCACTTCGGACGAAGGAGAAGACGGTGAAAAGTCGAATACGCGGGCGAGGGAGGGTACAAAGTATTGCGCGAAGGAGAGTAAGGATTTGAGAATTTGGTTTGTTGCCTTCGTGTTGGAAGCAGTGTATGGGACTGACGTCTAGTCCTTATGTCAATGACCGTAAGTGTGAAAGGAGCGTGCGGAAGATTGTGTGGAGAGGAAACCGAACTCGTATGTAGTCCGCATCTGAAACGAGGGCGTGCAGAGAACAGGCGAGTATCAGCAATGTAGAAGACAAGCTTCTGTCATATGCCTGAAGGGAGTGTAGGGCCCATAACAAGTGAGGCGTAATTGCAAACTCTCAGAGTTCGTGGAACCCATTATACTAGGGTTGTGAAGTATCGCAATCCGAGTATAAGATAGCACCCCGCCTAACCCAGTCGCCATGGATTAAGCCTCTCAGGGAGCGGATCCTCGAAGCAGGCTCAAGGCGGGGCTTTACCTGCGGACAGTACTTCACCGAGCACTGGGTGCTCTCATGCCATGACAACGTATTCGACGAGCAGGAGTGGCACTTACGCATGCTACAGCGACAACTTGTGGTAGACCTTGGGCTTGAAGGCACCGTAGAACGACGTCTCCTCGATCATCAACCTCTTGCTCCATCGAAAGGCCAAGAATGGTGTAGTCAGAAGCCTTTGCAGCGTCGAGGGTAGCATAGAGGTCACCATATGGGAGAAGGATGAACTGCAAGGTTGATCGGAATCGCTCCGCCCTACGGCAGGAAGATCGCTTATGTTAGAGGACCTTTATCAGAGTGGAGATATCTCACTTCATCTTCCATACACCAAGTGCTGGACACTCCGTAGAGTCGACATCCAACGCCTCGCAAAACCGCTTCACAATGCCATTGGCCGTGACGTCCTCCGTTAAGGGAACAACCGCAACAATGCGAGGCGCACCATCGACACCGTTGAATATCCGAGTAGCTTCAACAAGCGCATTCCGCTTTGCGAGTTGAATCTGCTTCGCTTGGTTTCGCCTGTTCAACTTTGTCTGCGCTGCACTGGCATTTACACTAGACACATTTTGAGGAGCTGTTCGGGTTTGAACACGGCCTTTTGCTTTCTCTTTTATGGAGGATTTTGTTGCGTGCCGAGATTTGAAGGGTTTATTTTGCTAAAAAGCAGAGATCGGTTTAGTGGATCCTCAGCAGTTGGCTATAACGAAGCTATCTACTTGTTTGACCGTCGGTCTGTGATGGTGTACCGACATTTTTGGGAGGTGGTTATGGTTTGGTCTGACCAGCGTGGAGGCTGGGGCATGGGCGTGATCCTGACCCCAGCAAAATGTCTGCAAAATATGCGAACCTGCCAGACATCGTACGAACGAGCTCACGGATAGATGGCACGACACTCACTTACCAGCCTTCAGGATACTGCGCCAGATGTGTACGAAACCGTGGACACTATCGGAGCTGCAGACTTAGCGGTCAGTCTCCGTTTACCAATATGTATATACACGTCTCCGATTCTTCATGCTTACCACACACACTCTATTACAGGATGAATCGTCAGAAGACGAAGCCGCTCAGGCGGCCCAAAAACGTAGCATCGAACCCGCGCCGGTCGAAGAGCTCGACCCTACGAGTTTGATGTCAACACAAGAGGCTAGTAAGAAGTTCAGAAAGGCAGAGAAACGGAAAGGTGGGTGATGGGTCGGACGGAACTATGCGTGGTCTACGTTAGGTCGGGAGTTGAGAAGGTGTCTCAAAGACAGCTGCTTCAGAGGATGAGCAGCCAACACTTTCACAAAGTTCGCTTGGAGCCTTATAGGCTCCAATTGCACCCTCTCAAGATATTTCGCAGGGGCCGGTTCACAATCTCAATATTCTATGGGATTCGAACCTTCCATACGCACGTCTTACCTTTTCCTCTATCTCCCGCTTAACGCATCGAAAACTATCCTCGCACTGGTATATGGATCGCCCATGACGATCAGAGGTTCTAGCAGGAATATCCAAGCTGCGCAACCTCTGTCAGTGTTCCCCCGGTATCCTTATTGTTTGCGATCACTCCACCATAGTTGGTACTGTCTCCTTGAGGGATTCATTTGGAGCGCCGCTCGTTGTCTGTTGGCTGCCCGCCTCAGCTATAATTACATCGCTATTGTTACGTGACGTCCGAGTTTCCGCTTACCGCATATAGGATGAGGACGCCAATGTGATACTCTAGCGGTTCTGCTTATATGTTATAAGATTTTTCTGGCCCATTGGTCACTGCTCGTGTCCTGCCGAGATTGGCCCTCCTTCCAGTGCCTGAGACGCCCACTCTCTGGTATCATTGTCCTCCAGGATATTACGCTCACATGACCCACAGCTGCACGGACCATGTACGCCTATCCGCCGTCGCCAGACGACTCGGATGACGACTACCCCCCAGCCCACGCCGCCACCCTCCCCTTCTCCGCACGACTTCGCTTCCTCCAACAAGAACTCGTTACCCTCGAAGCCGAGGTGGCAAAATCCAACGTCCACTCATCCGAAAAGGAAAAGAAAAAAGACGCGGGGCAGATGATAGACGGGTTGAAGGATATAAAGAGCCGCTTGGAAATGATTGGGAAGACGAGAGGCAAGGAGGGGAGGGGGCGGTTGGTCGAGGCTATCCAGAGTAGTGGGAGCCGAGACGCAGGGTTGAGTCATAGTCGTGGACCAAGTTTGGGTGGGAAGAAGGACGAGAAAGAACGAGAGAGGGAGAAAGAGATTGCCGAATTGGATCGACGGTTGGGTGAGCTTGAGCGGTTGGTGGGGTCGAGCAGTGCGGCATTGGATGAGGTGAGTGGAAAAAGGGTCATGCAAGTTGGTCTGCAATTACTTATATATTGTTGTCTCTCAAAGTCATCACCACTACCGCCACCATTACTACCAATGTTTACTCGACTCAACACCCAGCTTACGGTCCTCACCCAACCGCGGACAATCGACGCGATCTCTCGTCGTCTCAAGCTTCTTCTAACAGACCTGGATAAGCTCTCGGCTCACCCAGCAGGCGCAAGTGCGGCACGAGCGGCCGCATCTGGTCTCCCACAAGCAAACGGGTACGCACCACCACCCTCGACCTCGACCTCGGGCCCCAACCCGGCAGGCCTAACACCAGCTTCACAACTACAATCCGAGCTAACACCCATTCTCCAACGACTAGCACCGCACCTGCCCTCGATCCCGCACATCCTCACTCGGCTCAGGACGCTGTCCAGTTTGCATGCGGCCGCGGCGGAGTTCCAACGGACGTTGAGCGCAGTCGAAAACGAACAGGTGAACCAGCGCTCGGGGATGGACGAGTTGTTGCGGGCGATCGAGAAGCTTGAGGATAGTGTGAGCGAGAACGGGGAGGTTGCGCGGAGGAACGTTGAGGGACTTGAAGGTCGGATTGCTGGGTTAGAGCAAAGGCTGCAAGAGCTTCATGAATAGTAAATAGTTTTATCCATTGTGTTTGTGTTTGTGTTTGTCTACGCGGTTGCCAAATAATACTCCTTTATCCATCCCTTACGGCTATCACCATGACCAGCAATGACCTATCCAGATCGGCGGAAACGGCGGAAACGGCGCCTCCAACAAACCTACATTCCAGATCAACGTCCTCACCGACGAGGACGCGATCCACAGCAGGACTCGACCACCGACTGCTGACGTTTGTGCTGCTCCTCTCCACCCTCGCAGCCGGGATAGCTTATTCGGTCCATCACGATACATATCTAGACACCTCAGACCCTCTTATCGCACACCTTCCCCACCCATCCCATAACGACTCATACTTCGCCCGGAAATCAAACGTCCTGAACCAGTTGTTCGTCAAAAAGGCCTGGGGATGGACATCTCTCGCCTTTTTCCTCGTCTACGGCACGTCGTCTGCCCATAGACGCTCCTTAGCCCGTATAGGCACCTGGTTCGCGACCACGTCGCTCTGGGGCCTGTTCACACTCTGGTTCTTCGGCCCTTCCCTCTTCGAACGCCTCCTCCATTACTCGGGTGGAGAGTGCGTGGTAGCAGTTCCTCCTACCCTCAGGAACGAAGCACCGCATTTGCTCCACATTCCCGTCGAGTACTGCCACACCAAATCCACAGTCGGCATTGATACGCGACCTGCGCTATTTACTTCGATGCTTATGCCACCACCTGAGACATGGAGAGGACGTCCTAGGCTATATAGGGGTCATGATGTGTCCGGGCATATTTTCTTGCTCACACTCTGCATCTTCTTCCTCGCCGACCAGATCGCCCTCAGCCTGAAACCTCCTCCGGCAGTCATTAGTAGGATCCACGCTACTGCGTTGAATGCGGCGCTTGCACTGTTGGGCATTTGGTGGTGGATGACTTTGATGACCGCTGTTTACTTCCACACTCCAATGGAAAAGATTACCGGTTTTGGTACGTCGGGATCTTCGTTGTACGGCGTCTCGGTGTATTCGATCCCTGCTAATCATAATTTCTTTGCGTAGTACTGGGAACGATCACCTTTGCGATTACCCAACTTGTGGCCCCCAGCAGTTCATCCGCTAGAGTCGGTGTACTGATACCGGAAAACAAGCTCCGTGTAGATGCTATGCATTTGGACTAGTCACAATAAGTTGATCCTTGTATTCCTTGCGCTTCAAGGTTACATCTTTGTGCATTGTAAGTCTGTTCTGGCACCTTTCTTGCTTTGCTAACCTGTGTTGAGAAGTCTATGTTCTTTATAATGGAATATCACCCCTGACTTGCCTGCGTCGTGATACATTGAACACCTGGCCCAAGAACTCAAAAGGGACCAACCCTGTTCATCGAAGGGCAAAACCGACTCGGACCCCCTCGTCGGTTGCATTTGTGTCGTTTAACGTACTCGAATATGGACTTGACGGCTGTTGTAGCGGAATGTTCGCAACGTAAACTCCTATTTCGCAGTCCACCTCAATCGTTTGAATTGTCATAACAATCGTAGGTTGCATTTCGTGCCTCGTCTCGCTCTTGGTGGTCCATAGTCGCCCTCACGTGGACCTAGCTAAGGTAAGACGCGAAAGCGACTTGCAGAGGATGAGGTGGCAGATTGGCGAAAGTTGATAAAGATATGGTATAGTCTAACCCTTGCGGATTACTAGGGGTGCTCAAGGGTGCTAATAACTAACATTCGTCCAGTCCGTGGATATTATTATCGATCTATCGACCATCGGAGCATGCCCGCTCAATCAACCCATTATCTCAAGCAATTTTGGGACACTGACATGGATCCACTCTCCTTTCGAGCTCGGCCCTTATCCAGCTCGATTAGAGGCAAAGAACTCGACGCGAGTTGGGGAGATTCACCAGTTTGTTAAACGAGTCTGAGAAATGCGCACATATTCCTCGCGAAATTGTCGAGAATACGATCCCGGCGCTTAAACAGTCCGTAAAATCCTTTTTGCTTGAAGTCGAAGAAACGCTAAGTAAGGTCTTGTGGGCAGAGAACTTTGCGCCATTGTCAACGGCTGTAGGGCTCGCTACCAAAGAAAGTTCTTCTTAAAAAAGATACGACGGTACCGGAGCGGCCAAGAAGTCCATAGGGATATGCAGGAGTTCCATAGAAAGGTTACTCATGTATACATGAGGATAATGGTATGGATCTACCAAAGTCGACCATCACTGAGACTCTTGAACTCACTTGCTGGCTGCAGATTGAACTTCAACTTCATTCCACCAATCAAAATGGGGAATTAAGAGAGACTGTTAAGGTAGACGGAGCGGAAACCCGGCAGACAATGGAAGAGTTCCACAGAGAAATGAAAGAGAAAGTACAAGCAATTGTTGGCGCTACAGTTCTCCTATTTCTTCCTTTGTCTATTTCTCCTATTTGTCGATGACGTAGATAGGGGTACCTCATCCTGTATATAAGACACTCAGTGAGAAGTGCGGAAGTTCCTCACGGTTCTTCCCCCTTCTCACTGGTGTCTAGGCCAACAGCAATACTAGCTAACCTTCAAGTGGGTCCCAATTCAGATGCAACAGGTCAACAGGAACGGACTGTTGCAGAAATTCTTCCAAACAGCAGCGCTTTGCCTGCGGGCCAGGTTCGTGCTGTACCTGATAGTCTCTTCAAACCAACATTCAAACTTTACATAGCCCGTCCATGGTTACATGGCAACTCCCATCGTAGAATGGGAGTTCTTTCGTGCCCGCTTCAAGGCATTGATAGAGGCATTGAATCGCGGGTATATACTGCAAGAGGTCCCAGCGGGATCGGAGCGCCCAACAAACCCCACGAGACGTGACGACGAGTCAAAGATCAATGTAGACGATGCTCTGGAGTCGTGCTTTCGTCTATTGAACGATCTGCGACACAAACCGTCAATCGATCCCGTCAACACCTTTTTCACCATTCGGAATCTCTCCCGTCAATTGGTTTCATTACGCCACTACCTCGACGCAGTGGAAGTCCATCAGCACATAGTCGCGCTCCTCCGACACTTGCAGTCCGTTTCTACAGCTTTCAGCTCCGACTTTACTATCAGCCTGGCCTCGCTTGCTGTTTTGCTTGCCGTTACTGGGGAGTTCAAGAAAGCAAAATCAGTCTGCTATGAAGCGATTCGACACTCCAAGTCAAGTTCCATTGGTGATGTCCCCCACAACGCAGTTGCTGTGGCTCTTCGCGTTGCGCTCGCATTGGAGGGTTCAACAGAGGAACTGGAAGAGCTCCTTCCTCTAGCGGAAAAGGTATACGAGAAGCTCCCCGACGAGTCATCGCAGCTGCACCTGCTAAACCGTGCGGACATTCCCTCGGCGCGGGGAAGGACACTGATGCTGAAGGGAGAGACACGGGGTGCAATCAACGTCCTCAGTGAGGCGGTCGAGCTATACAGGTCCATGGGAGAGTCCCACCCTGCACACCTAAAGCTTGCGTTACTGCGTTTAGCAGGCCCACACGAAGCAAATGGGCAGCCGAGGGAAGCGGTTCTTTGTGTCTCACACGCGGATGAGGTGGTTAAGGAGAGTGAGAGTACTTCTCCAATCCCTCATCATTGGGCCGGTGGCTTCCATATACCCCAATCACTACAGGGTACCCCCCTGATGCATTTCGCTGCTAAAGGGACAGGAAGGAGGTCTTCGAGTTTACTAAGGAATTTGTTTGAGTCTCCAGCAGTCAGGCCAGGCCTAGGAGAGCACCTGGCGAGGCGGTCTCCACAATCTGGCCGGGCCTAGAAGAGCGCTTGGCGAAGCAGTCTCCGGCGACCAATTTACAACCTTCACTTGGTGCTTTTCAAAGTCCGCCCATGTTTAGAACGGAGAATGTATCGAGCCGGGGTACGCCAAAATCTTGTGTTCCTTGGCTTCAGTCTGGATTACGACGCTTACAACAGGCACAGTATCAGGACGAACCTGGTTGAGGACCCCAACCTTTCCGCTTCACGGCGTTTGTGCGCCTGCTGCCCCAAGAGTCTGTCCAGTGGAACTGCCTGGCACCCTCGAAAGGCCGCCTAGTATCAATTTGTCAGTGATCTCGCACATGGCCACGGCAGGTGATTGGAGGCTGCGTACCCCGCTGGCAAGTGAGGAAATCATCAACTCCAACGTTGGTCGGCGGCGGCGACGCAATGCTTTTTCCGGATGGTAGCTGAATTTGAGATGTATTATATTGCTCACCCACACTAACCTGTCTCAATCCATGAGGTTGTTGGACTGTCCGACGTGGTAAACCGTCCGCTAACGCCCCCAGCATGCAGCATGCAGCGAACTGACTAGTTTAACGGATCTGGAATTAATAAAGCAAGTTACGGTTTGCTCTGTGCAGGGCCTGCTTGATGACGTCCGTTTGTCTTGTGCTTGCTCTCTCACGTCGCGTCTGTTGTATTGTTTTCCATCGTGTTTATTGACTGTGTTGAGTCTCGTGTGTTCCATTATATGGTCCTCCCACTGGATAGTGACGGAGATAGGAAATATATGGTATCACGAAACAGGGGCCCTCCGACGGTTCTTTCCCCAGCTAGGGTTGTTGGCAGGCCGACAATCTAGAAATTTCTTCCTGGTTGCCGGCAGGGCAATGGCAGGGATTCTGGCAGCGTTTGGCCGGCGCCTTCTAAGCATATATACAACATGTATATCACATATGGCAGTTGGCAGTATATCATTGTCTGACAAATTCACAAGAAGTTGTCCATAGCCCACGGAAGGTCATCCTCTCCCGCGTTATTGGAAGTGCGAACATCCACTGGCTCAGGTCCCATGTAAATCTTATTGAGAATGTCGTCTAAATGACTAAATCCATAGCCGCATTGAGAAAGTCCTCACCATTGAATGGAGTCTTGGCCCAATGGCTTGCAATAACTGCCTATCTCCTGCTACTCCTTCACGCTGGGCTTCTTCGGGACTGTTATTTAAAGCTCCATACCATTTTTCAACTTCATCTGGGCTGATATCTTCCATTGTGGTAATGTGAAGCTGTCCATGCTCCTCAATCGCCACTGGTTCATCCAAACAATGAGTCCAGTCTTCTTCAAGGTCAATGATAAGCTCTACATTGGGACCTGAAGTGTCGCTTGTATGCATATGGGCATGTTATATTGTTTGCAACTTTTTCTGCTTTACGGAAATGAGTTCCGAGGAGTCTGTTCTGTTCCCGAACATGTCCATTGTTTGACATGGTGAATTTGGTTCTGTGGAGTTATTTGCACCATGATTTCGGGACCGCAAAAAATGTAAAGAATAGCTAATTATTTAAGTATGGATACCTACATAATTCTAGGTAAATTTTGATGAACGAGAAAAGGGGGGATCAAACCGTAAATATATGTGGGACAAACATCGTGCAGAATATATACAGAAGGGAGACCAAACAAAGTACGTAATAGGGTGATGGGTCATAACACTCCAACAAATTTCGGCCTGCCAACCTCTGCCAGGACCCCTCCAGACCCCTGTCAGGCACTGCTGTCTGCCAGAGCTGCCAACAACCCTAGCCCCAGCTCAATTGCGTGCTAGACGTTGACAGGGCAACAAAAGATTTCGCATTTTCAAAGGTCCAGCCGCTCTTTCTGTACAACACGTTGTAAGGCCATTTTTTGTTTATGGGCATGGTATATCCCCTTGTTTATAGAAACGTCACTTGTCTCCTCAGCTGGCAACGAAAATCGACACCAGGTCTTACCCGAAAGGTTAGCAATAAGTACAAAAACAAGACGCTGGAAGCAACTATTCCGGGGTAAATAATTTAGGAATAGCCTGCGAAAGGACCTCTTCCACTAGTGGATATACATATATAATCCATGACTTTTTCACTACCAATTCAATGTCCTATCCCGCACCTTTTCCGCACCTGTCCCACCACAGAGAAAGACAAACCAACGACCACCCTAAACCGCGCCTTCTCCACGTGTTTCTTGTGGTACGGTGGAGAGTAGCGTTGCCGCGAGTTGAGTTGAGTTGAGTTGAGTCGAGGCCGTCCGCGTTTGGACGACTCATGAGTCGTTACCAAATTGGGACTGAGTCGAACGAGTCGAGACAAAGGATGGAGGGGTACAATGAAAAATCACCAGAAAAATCGTAGAAAAATCGTATAGTACCTACATATCTAATAGCTATATACTATTCGTCATCTAGATACTCATCTGCCCCATTTTCACCCATGCTAAGTGATATGGCACTCATGTCCTCTTCAGTATACGCCCATAAACTACGCCCTTCAAGTCGACCAAGATTGTGGTTCTTGTGTTTGAGAAGTTGAAGGGAGCGTATGAGGTCTGGAGACAGCCAGTTCCGCTCCCAAGTGGTGGTTCGCCGTGCAGTAATGAATGCTTCAATACATCGACTCATTCGACTCATCCAACTCATCCAACTCATCCAACTCATTCGACTCATTCCGAATTAGGAAGTTTAACAGCGAGTCTGATGAGTCGGCCCAAAAAGGCAAGTCTTCGTGATGAGTCGGCCAAGCACTCGCCAAGCACACGACTCACGGCAACACTAGTGGAGAGGTGCGGGATAGGTGCGGGATTGGACATTCAATTGGTATTGGAACAGTCATGGACTATTATATGTATGTCCACTAGTGGAAGAGGCTATTCCCAATTTATTTACCCCGGAATACTTGCTCCCACCCGTTGTGTATCCGATCCTGGCTCAGCGCTTGTCCGATTTGCTCTCTGCTTCACACCTCTCTGCTTCACACCTCTCGACTCTACTTCACACCTCTCCACAATGTCCGGATTTGAAATATTTGGGATCACTGCAGGCGCTATTGGCCTTATAGATATAATTAAGCGCGTTGTGGATGCCGTGCGGGATGTCAGTCCTAAATGTGTCGCGCGTTATATACGCCAATTTGGTCTGACCAACTACATTACAGGCCAAAGATCTCCCGAAGGAATTTTCCCAAGAACTCGACTGTGTTGAACGCGAGTTGGGGAGACTTGCTAGTCTGCTAAGTGACCCTAAGAAACGCGCACACATACCTGGCGAAATTATCGAGACGACGATCCCCATGCTTAGAAGGTGAATAAAAACCTTGGTAGAAGTCGAAGAAACGTTGAGTAACGTCTTGTGTGCAGAGAACTTTGCGCCATTGTCAACGGCTGTAGGGCTCGCTACCAAAGAAAGTTCTTCTTCAAAAAGATACGACGGTACCGGAGCGGCCAAGAAGTCCATAGGGATATGCAGGAATTCCATAGAAGGGTTACTCATGTCCACATGAGGATAATGGTATGGAGCTATCGAAGTCGACCATCACCGAGACTCTTGAGCTAACGTACTAGCTGCAGATTGAACTTCAACTCCATTCCACCAGTCAAAATGGGGAATTAAGAGAGGCTGTTAAGGTAGACGGAGCGGAGACCCGGCGGACGATGGAAGAGTTTCACAAAGAAATGAAAGAACAAGTGCAAGCAATACTGGCTAACCTTCAAGTGAGCCCCAATTTAGGTGCAACAGGTCAACATGAATGGACTGCTGCAGAAATTGCTCCAAACTACAGCGCTTTGCCTGCGGATCAGGTTCGTGCTGCACCTGATAGTCTCTTCAAACCAACGTTCAAACATTACATAGCCTGTCCATGGTTCCGTGGCGACTTCCATCGCAGAATGGGAGTTATTTCGTGTTCGCTTCAAGGCATTGATGGAGCTATTGAACCCTGGGTATAAACTGGAGGATATCCCAGCGGGATTTCAGCGACCAGCAAACCCGACAAGACGTGACGACGAGTCTAAGATCAATGTAGACGATGCTTTGGAGTCGTGCTTTCGTCTATTGAACGATCTGCGACACAAGCAGTCACTCGATCCAGTCAACACCTTTTTCACCCTTCGGAATCTTTCCCGTCAGTTGGTGGTATTACACCACTACTTCGATGCAGTGGAAGTCCACCAGCATATAGTCGTGCTCCTCCGACACTTGCAGTCCGTTTCTACAGCTTTCAGCTCCGACTTTACTATCAGCCTGGCCTCGCTTGCTGTTTTGCTTGCCGTTACTGGGGAGTTCAAGAAAGCAAAATCAGTCTGCTTTGAGGCGATTCGACATTCCAGGTCAAGTTCCACCGGCAACGTCCCCCACAACGCAGTTGCTGTGGCTCTTCGCGTCGCGCTGGTAATGGAAAGTTCAACAGAGGAACTGGAGGAGCTCCTTCCTCTAGCGGAAAAGGTATACGAGAAGTTCCCCAACAAGTCATCGCAGCTGCACCTGCTGAACCGTGCGGACATTCTCTCGGCGCGGGGAAGGACACTGATGCTGAAGGGAGAGACACGGGGTGCAATCATCGTCCTCAATGAGGCGGTCGAGCTATACAGGTCTATGGGAGAGTCCCACCCTGCACACCTAAAGCTTGCGTTACTGCGTTTAGCAGGCGCACACGAAGCAAATGGGCAACCGAAGGAAGCGGTTCTTTATATCTCACACGCGGATGGGGTGACTAAGGAAAGTGAGAGTACCTCTTCAATCGCTCATCATTGGGTCGGTGGCTTCCATATACCCCAATCACTACAGGGTACCCCCTTGATGAAGCTCGCTGCCAAAGGGACAGGGCAGAGGTCTTCGGGTTTACTAAGGAATTTGTTTGAATCTCCCCGAGGTACTCCCCGATGCTCCTATCAAACGTAAACTCAGACAATATTAGTGTACAAACGTCTGTACATTGTAATCACCTATATACTAAATGTAAACTAGTGATACGTGAGTAGTGAGCCACAGTGGAACGGAATAGACATACCCCAGATGAGGTTAGAGTACAATTGTCTGAGTGTTATGGAACGGGTACTGAGAGAGGGATATGACTTGACGCATGCTCACGTCGGCTGGGAAATAGGGACTGGTAGTGGGTGCCTCTTGGAGGATGTCTTTCGATGGGGTAAAATAGGTTACTGTTTGTGTTCGGGTCGTCGTTCATGTGTATTGTGCTTGCACCGACTTGCTTTGTCCACAGTGGTGTAGCACAAAGCAGTCAGGTGGGTGTGGGGAAAAATATGTAATGTCTGAAGGGTCTGTGACTGCGTAAGCGCAGCTGAATCGTACCATCTGGAAAGATTATGCAGCTGTATCCATGTAGACACATATCTCGCTGCGGAGCGCACTCTTATATAAAGGGCCTCCGGGGCAGGCTTTTGATATATCACTTTTTACCACACATACATTTATCCATAGCACCTTAAGAGCCCAGTAGCAATCCTATCTAATAAGAGATACAGAGTGCAAAGGACAATAGGTCCAGGATAAAGAACTGGTACAAAGACATCATTGTCATCTGCGCATGCTGCTCCATTTCCACACTACATGCTCTATTACATCTTGTATACTGTGTTCTGAGTTACATCTGAGGTCTGGAACCTAAGGAACATCTTGTGCATTGGTCTAGTCTCAGATTCCCTTTGTCCTATTCACTCTATTCATCCAACACTGCCGGCGCAGACAGTGCCGGGCTCTTACTCTATATTATCAAATGTGTGTATATGTGACTAGTCCACACTAGATTTCGTATATCTGTGGGACTGAGAGGGGGCTCCCCAGGTTTAGACCCAGGCTATTAATTACAGTTGAACTATGAAACATAACACTGAGGCATGTGAAATCATGAGATACAGAAACAAGAAAGAAAAATAGGAGAATAGACATAATAAAGAAAGAAGAATGTAACACAGAGAACAGACAGAGTCATCAAAAACCAAAAAATCCAACAGCTCGCCCCAGGCACTGACTTTGGAGAAACTGAGTATGCCAAAGTCCTAAGTTTCTTAGCTTAAGTACGGATTACGATGCTTTCAACAGGAAAATTGTTTGGAGTAGTCTGGCCGAGGACCCCACCTTTTGCACCTGAGGAACTGGCGCCCGCAATGGCCCCTGTCAGAAGGGCACATAGTATCAGTGAGTTGGGCATCAAGATTTTGGTAAGGCTCCATATGTCTGCCATGCCCGTTTACGTCTTATTGTTATGCTTGACTGTTGGAGGTGAGGTGGCACAACCTCCGCATGCGATGTGCACCGGTATGCCATGGATGATTCTTATTACGCGAGTGGCCATGACAATGACTCTGGTTGTTCCATTATCATGCGCTTATATTATGTATATAAACACAACTTTTAGTTACAAATACAGTGAAGAGTTTCTAGGCCATTATATTATTCCTTCCCCTCTCACATTTGAAGATAATGTGCCAGTGGCCTCACATGTGGCAACGGCAGGGGATTGTGTTGATAGGTTTTAAATCTCCTTGTCTAATGTTCGACAGGCTACAGGTGACGTGACATAAATAAGAGACCATGTTTATTTGAATAGATATAGCGCACCAAGTACACAAAGCAAAGTATGATTGACTTTGTCTTGTGCCTAGCTAGAATACGCGCTTAGACGTTGACAGGGCCACAAAGGTTTTTCCTTTTTTCCCGTGATGAAGGCCGAGCCCTCTTTGTATACAGCACGCTGCATGACTGTTGCTCATTATGGGAGTGGTATACTCCCCTCTTCATCAAGACTTCACTTGTCTCAGCTGGCAGCGAAAATCGACGCCAGAACCTCCCGAAAGATCGGCACCAAACACAAAAACAATCGTAAATACTGATCTGATGCGTGAACATAATACACCACTGACCCTTTCAGTGGCTGTTGCCTACGTTGGTACCCTATACATCGCTATTGTGGCCGTGGATATCAGATACTTGATGCGCTCTCGAACTTTCAAATAAAATTATCCCTGTTTGTGCTACGGACAGTACTGGTATATAACCACTCGTCGCCGGACTCACCAGACTCAGATCGCTGCTCTTGCATGAGACATTGGTACTTTATAGGCTTAGCACTTGGGGACGGCTGTTTTCTTTCACGCTGCGATTGAAAAGATTTACAAGAAGAGAATTTAGTGCAACGTTATCACCTTCAGTATTTACGAATAGACACTCTTGGCTTACATGCCACGTTTGTACATGTATTACCCTCTTCTTCATAGTGGTCGGTGTCATACTACAATGTTGTATATAGGTTCAGACAGCGTGTAGTGATGTACACTTTTCAGTACGTGGTTGTCTCTGGCTGAACGTACATTCGTAAACACCTATGGTAAGAATGCTTGGTGCGGTATCAATGCCATGAGTAGCTCCAATGCAGTGCCTCTACACGCTCTCATTACTATCGATGAGTTTAGTCGATCCAGGAGGTGTGCCTGGGGTCCAACACAATGAGGCGATGCAACTAGAATGCAAATATTGGAGCATTTGATCCCAATCTATCCGGATATCGGCCCTCCGAGGCTGGCGAATGTATATTTCCCAATTGCAAGAGTACATCGCGTCTCAGAATCAATATGAGAACCTGAAATAGCGGACGCTTACGAATCACTTGACACGTGGTCCCCATTTGCGATATCGTTTTTATCTTGGCTTGCTCGCACTCGCGC
>Ga0307515_10012815_pt1 | contig 15735 bp, 13 predicted proteins | sample 17_EM_MG_FD_194513 | JGI IMG/M metagenome (GOLD analysis project Ga0307515, IMG submission 194513) | Populus trichocarpa ectomycorrhiza microbial communities from riparian zone in the Pacific Northwest, United States - 17_EM | ecosystem: Host-associated > Plants > Roots > Unclassified | place... | reverse complement strand
GCAACTCTCTTCAAATCCAAGACTTTTTTCCGGCACTTGTTTTGGAATGCCTGTCGAGAATTTAATTTTCTGATGCATATCTTCGACTTCAGAACTTTTCTATGCGCTATCACAATAATTTAACTGCAAAACTTATTTCTTCAACTCAATAAGTTTCGCTGAATATTCTGCTAGGATATTTTTTCTCACCTTGATTTGAATCATGTTTATCATACCCCGGCCAATATCCAGTTCTCGGGTTTATTGTTCAATCTCAAAATAATACTGTATTTTTTAAAATAAAATAATATTTTTTAAAATAAAATTAAATAAAATACTAAAAGTTAATCTGGTTAAGTCTCGTTTGAATTAAAGAACTATCTCACCTAAAAATTTAAATTTTTAAGATAAAATGGTTTCTTAACATAGTTACAAAGCCTTATTGGTCAAGTGATCACAAGTTCAAATCTCTTCACCTTATTCTAATTAATAAAAAATTAAGCACAAGGTAGTGTAAGTCTGTACATATATACAGATCTCAAGTTCAAATAACTTTTACTTGAGAGATGTGTGTTAAAGAGTAATATAAAATCATATCTTGGGGTCTCACCTTACAGTTTAAACTATTGAGTTGAGATAAATATTTGTCATGATATCATAGCTTTATTGACTAAGTAGTCATGTGTTCAAATCTCATCAAATTAAACACAATATAATATGAATTTGTACATGTTTAAGTTTCAAGTTTAAAAAGTTTTTATTTAAAAAGTGTACTGTATTAGAGAGTAATGTAAAATAATATTTTAGAACCTCGTTAGAGAGTAATATAAAGTTATTAACTAAGTATATCTTAAAATCTAATTTAATAACTTATGCTTTTAGATAATAATATAAAATCATCAACCAAATTTGTCATATTCCACTAAATCAAACAATATCATCCTTCAAATTAATTAAAATATAACCTAACCAGAACTAAACTTTGACTGACAGATTATTAGGTAAACGAGGCGGTTCTATTTTAATAACTATAATTTGAATTTTGAATCACATATTTAAGATGTTTTATCTACACATTGCACATATAGGTATATAGGTATAGAGTGTTTGAGAGTGTGATAACAATTGTTTTTTAAAATGTTTTTAATTTTAAAATACATTAAAATAATATTTTTTTTATTTTTTAAAAATTATTTTTTATATTAATACATTAAAATGATTTAAAAAAACAAAAAACATATTAATTTAAAATAAAAAAAAATTAAAATTTTTTAAAATGATTTCAACTGCAGTGTCAAACACTCTAAACGAAAACTTTCGCTTGGTACTGCGCTGGAATACAGAAATAGACAGAAATATGTTACCTCTCCAAATTTAAAAGGAGAAAAAGTCATGTCATATTAGTAGGAAAAATAAAATAAAAAAGAAAAAGAAAAACTAATAGAGCCAGTGTTACTAGATGTCTAGAACTTCTCAAATTTCAAAAACTAAAAACTAAAAAATAGTTATTTAAACTATGTTATCAAAATACAATATCATCTGGATTATAATAAAATAAAAGATACAACATTATACTCTATAGAACTTACATATCAATTTATAATCATGTCTTTAATATATATATATAAAATACTTATTTTATTTTTATTTTAAAATTTTAAAATAATATCGTCTTAGATTAATCAATACTAATTCAAGTTGATAATCTCAATCAAATCCCACTCAGGATTGGATTAAGCACCGACATTCTTGTTTAATAATTTATAAGTTGTTAAACCTTATCTATGTGTGTGAAATATTGCAATTAAAAAACGAATCTATCTATCCAACTGACATCCTAAACCCTAAAATCTCTATAGGCTATAGCTCCGCTCCCTGGTTGTAAAAATACACCAAAAACATTAATTAAAAAACTATGAAGCCTACTAGTTTGTCAGTGCTCAACTCTTCTGCAATGTCATCCCAGCAAACCGTGCCTCGCCAACAGCCTGAAATTAGAGAACCTAAGCTATCAGTTCGTTTAAACATTAATAATAAAAGGCCAACTGGGAATGCAACTGATGATGTTGAAGGATCGTTGTTGAAAGGAAATAGCAATGATGAGCCTCGTGATCATGATCATATTTTTGTTCAGAGTGTAAGCAAAAAAAAGAGAGTGAGTAATAAGAAGGGGATCAAGAAACGAAGTTTTTCGATTTCGCTAACGAAAGAGGAGATTGAACTTGATTTTCTTCAATTGACTGGAGAAAAACCTAAGAGAAAGCCCCAGAAGAGAGACAAGGATGTGCGGGCAAAGCTTGACAGCCTGTTTCCTGGTCTTCGTTACTTGTAAATTCTTTCTTTCTCCATCAAGACACAGATACTAAGTATCTTTGTAATTAATTTGAGAATATTTACTAGTGTTATCGTTATTTTTAGTGCTATATGTTTTGAATGTTCATAATTAGGTTGCTTTGTCTTTCCTTTTCTTGGATTCTTAACGTTTACAGTTTCAGGATTGTAACTTTTTGACGATGATTGGTATTTATCAACTGTTCTATTATTTGGTACCGTTTCCAGCCTCAAAGGGGAAAAGCTAGCTAGGACTGTTGTTTTCTTCATTACTAGGGTTTCTACAATCAATATTCCAGGATTGTAATCTTCCTTTATGTTGTCAAATTTGGTTGTATTTTTTGCATCAACCAACTTAGTTTTAGTTAGGTTTACAGTGTATGAAGATAAAACCCTATATGGTTTAGGAACTTTAAACGTCTTATGACAGCTAAGTTTTGTGAATTTCTCATTCCGGCGAGATAGATAGGGGCACTAACTGCTCTAGTTTTCATTCCCTTTACAGAGGACAAGATATGGTTTCCAGTCCTCTATCTCCTTTGCAAGGAAAAGCACCATGGAATAGCCATGGTAAATAGCTTTCAAACCAATGCCAGTGTTCGTTCTAGTATACTAAGAGCATTAATCAGCAAAAGTGTCACGGTCGCAGCTTTGAAACACATGAACTGATACAGACTGCAAGAAAATGATAAATGTGGAAAAAAATTACAACTCTCACAAGGATCTTCAACAACGAAAACAATGTCCTCCCCACCTATATAACAAAATATCCGAGCACATTTTATCTCAGAAAATAATTCACATTACCAAGTTGGATACCAGTGTTGTAGCAGACTAATACGTAGAAGAACTAAGGCCAAAACATTGTTAAGAAACACAGGGATCCTCTGTCCACTGCTGCATGGAAAAGTGCTTCCACTAAAGCACCCCTTCTTTTGCTTGATCCCTTCGCCGTTATCTTCAAGAATAAAAGTGGAATTTGTCTTGCCATCACTAAATAAAATACACCAAAAGAAGGAACCTTTATGAGCCCCAACCAAGCCTACTCCCACTTCTGTATGCGATTTATTTCTTATTATGGATAAAGTTTTACTGTCCTTAACCAGAACATGGGAAAAGGCTGGTGATGGCTCAAGGTACTTGGGTTGACAACCTACAATATGGCCAGTTACGGTGCCAAATGTGGGCAGCTCTACGCCACAATTTGGACCGAAAACCTCAGTAAAGTCATCTTCAGGTGGCTTGCAATTCACAACACCATTGCTAGTGCAGTTTCCCTTGCATAATTCAACATATTGCAGAGCCATGCAGCCAAGACCAGGATTGTCATTCAGCTGTGGGAGTTTCTGGGATGTTCGGTTCTTATTGATGATATCAACAAGATCATTCGCAGGGTTCCCTGATATCAACAGCATGTAACAATGCACCGTTAAAAAAAATTAGCTTGTTGATGTGCAATTACAGTAACCAGCATTTATTAGTATTCAAAATGTCATAATTATCAATGACTAAAGCATAAGTTCCAACTTATCTTGAGATACTTAAAAATCCTTTTGAGTTGGGCTTCGTAACAACACTTGCAAATGAAAATTCACCATAAAATGGTTTTGGCCCAAGTTTAACCCAGGTGCTCAAAAAATCCTGTATCCTAAGTTTTCTTCTGACATGCAAGTCCCTTTACATGTGTGTGCGTGAATTGCAAGTTAGAAAATTGTATTTCTGGTGCTAAATCTGTCCTCTAGAAACAAAATTAATTAGTGACTCCCAATTCTTTAAGATTCCTAATGTAGATAGTCAAATCATATAACAGAGAAGCTATGAACTTTGTTGCCTACAAGATGGAAATCACGTTACTTGACCAACTTAAGTTTGCCTTCCCTATTAAAGCTTTAAATTTTGCAGCAAAAGACATAATTTTCAGATAAAGACAGAAGATTACTCCGCTTGTTGATACATGCATCCCTTCATTCATTACAGCAGCTCAACAGCAGGTCCAGATAGAAGCTATCCTTGATGCCTCCAGAAATATATTTATAACTTGATTTAAGCGCGTAGATGATGTTTGCATATTTTTCCTTTACAAGCACAATCATCCCTAGTTCTGGGATCCAGATAGTTCTTTTGAATTATTTGGGATAAAAATGCAATTTTTTTTAGTATTGATGCTCTAGTATTGAGTTTCTAGTAATGAATAGAGCTACTAATGCTACCTAAAACTTAATTTTTAGGAAAGCCAAAATTTTTAATGTTGAAGCTCGGATTCCTGTCCTTTTAATTTTAACACTTGCATTATCACCAAAGAGTGGTAAGACCTTGCATAGCAAATTATCAGTCAAGAACAACAACATATCAGGAAAAAATAATCATGAGGCTGCAGTAGAATCGCATTCTCAGAGAAGTCAAGAAAATTAAAGAAAAGCCAACGATTATTACCATGGTGACTGGAGCAAACAACAGTGGCTAGGAATAGCTGGCAAAGTACAATCCACTTCCATTCACAGCAACAACAATGCTTCTTCGCCACCATCATCAATGGTAGAGAGAACGAGAAGAGAAAAGGGAAAGAAAACTGTAGAAAAGGGGTCTCACTTATTTCCCAAACATTGTAAAGGAAAGGAAAAGGGGTTTTATTTTCCGGGAAAGAAAAGTGTTTGTTTATTGTTTACAAAGGGAATAAAAGGGTTGCAGAGATTAAGGAGAAATGGGAATGGTGGTCCCGAGGCAGTAGACGTTTTTGTGCCTTTTTGGACACTTGTTTTTCTATTTTCCCTCCCTTTCCCTTCCCTTTCACACTCGTGGAAATGGAGCGCAGATATCGAGGCACCTCCTTCAAGTGGGACCTACCTACCGTTTTCACGCGGACTCCTTGTCAGTGATCAAGCCCATCGAGAGAGATCCAGTTTTTCAAGGCCCACAATTCTCAATTTCTTCAAACAGCTGGACAGTTCAAACTTCAAACCATTTTAATTTTTTTTAAAAAAAAAATTATTTATTTTTTTCAAATTATTTATTTTTAATTTTTAGATTGTTTGAATCTGTTGATATTAAAAATAAATTTTAAAAATATTATTTAATATATTTTTAAATAAAAAATAACCCCTACTACAATATCAAAAAAACACAATAAAATAAAAGAATTCAGAAAACTCTGGATGGATCGCACATCGGAGAAGATTGTCTATGGTGGTATGTTCCCAGCCCCGCTTTTTGCTTGCTTTTAACTTTTGTTTCTTTTGTTAACATTTGCGGGTGGTCTTCTTGTTTCCGAGCTGGTGTTGCTGCTGCTGCTGAAACTGTAGGAGTAGCTGCTGGTGTAGTTTGATCCGAATCCAACCACATATATCTCATATTATTTGGATTTGATCCTAATATGTAATCATCCTGTACGGACATTTGCATTTATATATAATATTAATTCACTTGTTCATCAATATATTTGTAATTACCTCATATCCACTGCTGGAGTAGAATTTTCCAGCCACAGGGATGCTGTTTTGGTATTGACCAGGGTGATTACGAGCAAACCCAAAGAGCTGCAACCATTTGTTATAAATTAACGTGATTGTTAATAAGAGATATAATTATGACATGAATAATTATTTCATTGTAGCAAATATCGTACCTGTTTTGCATGATTTATTAATTCAGTTGCATATGTAGGGTTAGAAGGTTTGAAAGCAATAGATGCAGCAGCCAAGGCGGCAGCAGTCTCAGCTGCAAGATCAGCACCAGGGTGTTGATCATCAATCTTAAAAGTAGTCCTCGGAGTGGTCATTTCCTCCGGTCTCTCCCAACAAGAATGATCGGAATCACCATCACCTACTTCACCATAAAGGACGTCTGGCTGAGGGTGGGCTTTGATGAAGTAATCTGTGCCCCATTTGATGGCGTCCAGGGCATTTGAGAGTTCATTTTTGGCCTCTAGCTGGGATTGGAATTCGACAGTGCTCCATGCAAGCATTGTCACAGTAAATGCCATTGGAAATCCAAACTTTACATTATCTCCTGCATCATAGTATCCTCCTACTAGATCGATCTGTTAATGCAAATTAATTCAATCACCCCATGTCGATTAACTTGTTTGTTAATTATATATAAATAAATTCATGTGTCCAATTTTCTAATTAACAAAGACAAAATGTTTCTTTATATAATGTATAATTACTTGAGCATCGCTGCCATCTTTAAGCCCAGAATCTCCACTCCATTGCACTCTCTGGTTAGGAGGCAGTTTTCCAGAGCGTTGAGCTTCATAATACAACAAAGATTTAGCAAGTGCTGCTCCATAATCAAGTACTGAAACAGCTCCATTCGTCAAGAGAAACAAGATATATAAAGATCATCATGCTAATCAAACCGAGGACACTGGTAGAACACATGATGTCTCTTAGGTAAGTAGTCAGCACCTAGCTAGCTAGAGAGAAACTTAATAAAATATTCAAGAGTAACTTTGCAGTGGTGGATATGAAAAATAGACAACGTATATTTATAGTGAAGAAATATAAATATAGGGACGTCAATGATCCATGAAGAATATGGCGCGATTTGACTAAAATCTTGAATTTGGTCAAATTAAGAAGTTATTTACCTCTTGAAATCTTGAGCAACCTTCTGAAATCTTGAATGTAGTCTTTAATTGCCTGATCATAAATTTTGATCAGGCCACCTACCTCGATGAATTTGGTCAAATTAAAAGATAATTGAGAGATTACTTACCTTATAAAATTTGATCAATTTAAAAGGTGATTTATCTCTTAAAATTTTAAATTTGGTAGAGGATCCTACCTTCCTAGAGGAAAATTGAGAGAGAGAATGATAAATTCCAGATCTAAATATTTTATTTATTATTTATTTAATGGTGTTTTCGTTATTTATTTAGTTCACGGTAAGAAAATTAATAAATATCAAGGGAATATTATTGTGATTTTATTGATGGAAATATTTTTTTGGTATATATCAAAAAAATTACAATAAAAAAATATATATTTAATTTAACTAAGAACCTACTTAACAAAATCCTAGCCGTTAATTTGAATTGTAAGATAAAGATTTAAGTAAGGCATCATGAAAACCCCTTTTATTTGTGAAACAACATGAACGTTTTTATTTTCTCAATCGAAGACAGGAAGGGGAAAAAACAGAAAATGTAACAAAAAAGAAAAGAAAAGAACCCTCTAGAACTCCGGCGTTTGGAAATTTAAAATAGGAACCTCAATTTAGCCCTTAATATATTACTCTATTATCAGTTAAGCCCTGAATCTTTTTCTTTTTCCAATTTTACTCCAAACATCACCTTAAAATCATCAACCTTCCATCCATATGCTTCTAATGGTATTTAAATTATTTCATTTAATTTGTATACTATGGGTTACAAAGCACTTCAGCCAATCCAAGATGATAAAACAAACCCTAATTTACCCTAAAAGACAACTTTAGTATCAAACTGTTCTAAATTTATGTTTTCTCCCTTCCTTTCACTAGCTTGTATTAAAAAGAAATTGCTATATTTCTCGTGCTAAAATTATAATTAAGGGAATATTGGAGTTTATTTTGACTCTTTAAATAAAATACCTGATGAGTATATACAAATTGGACTGAATCTTTTAGTTTTCATCAACAACGGATGGATTCCCTTTGGACTAAAATGGATAAAAATAAAAATATTCAGAACTTATTCGTAATTTGGTCAGGAACCTAAATGAGATTTTCCCCTTAGAACACGTGTCAGGGCATACATATGAAGAGGGTTTTAGACACAAGTCTTGTGCCAAACGGTCCCTTGTCTGCTAAACTCTCCTCTCTCTGTTCTCCCGTTGCACAGCCAAAGCCAAAGCCTTATCTGTCTATCTAGCCATGGCGTCTACATTTGTTACTGTACCAACAACAAGACCCTTCCTGTCGGTAAACAAAACCAACGCTCTCTCTCTCTCTCAGCTCAAACTCGCAGGTTGTTGTTCTCTCTATCTCTCTACTTTCTTGCTGGGAAAATTAATGCGCATAGTATTTATTTTCCGCTAAATTTGTTTCTTGTCATTTATTTACCAGGACTGAAGAGGAATTCTTTGAGGATTAATGCGATTTCCAAGAAATGGGAACCCACTAAGGTTTTTCTTTTGTATTTTTGTTTAGTTTCACTAATTTATTTTTATCCTATCTTTTTTTAAGCTTTGGATTTAGTTTTAATATGGTGGGTATTGCTGTAGGTTGTTCCACAAGCTGATAGAGTTCTTATCCGTCTCGAGGACCTTCCTGAGGTGATGGGTTTTCTTCTTTTGCTTCAATTCATATTTCATATCTTGATGCCCATAGAAAGCATTTCCCTATGTTGTAAACATCCCATTTTTAAGAAGTTGTTATGCTGATTGGTGAATTATGCATTGTAGAAATCGTCCGGTGGAGTTTTGTTGCCCAAATCAGCTGTTAAATTTGAGCGGTATCTAATGGGGGAGGTATGAATTATGTACAATGCTCATTCTTGTTCTTATTAGGAAGGATGAATTGATTCTTGTTTGCTGTTAGCATTATATCTTGAGTTTTCTGTTTTAGGTTTTGTCTGTTGGTGCTGAGGTTGGGGAAGTGGAGGCAGGAAAGAAGGTAAATAAGTACTTCTTGGTTCATAAACGATCAGTCCATCTTGTTGCTTTCAATGCTGTTAATTCTGCTATTCTCTGAGATTTTTCATTCCTATAACTATTGTGATTTTCATTAAGTATACCTCATTTTGCAGGTTCTTTTCTCGGACATCAATGCTTATGAGGTAAGTGGCATTATCGTTTGGAAGACTTGCATGTCACATGTGAATTCACTGAGTGTGCTTCTGTAGCTACCTGTTTGTATGGGATCAAATCCCCCTTGAATGTCTGGAAGACAGCATATTGAATTTGTCGGATCATTATGTTGAAAGAGTTTGCTATAAAATAAATATCAAACCATACACACACAAACAGGTCCCATATGAGCATATGCTGGCCATGAGGCCTTTTGTCCTGAAATCCTGAATTTTATGACCTGATTATTGTGGCTTGGTGAATGAAAATGCTTGCTTTCTTGCAACTTTTAGAATACCTATACGTCTTGGAGTTAATGTCATACAAATTTCTCTTGTCATTGAGTGAATATGATGTGCATAGTATGCCATCATGTAGACAGTGGAGCATGGCAAATACTCTTTTTGTGACATGTTCTTCCATGTAATCTGGTAATACAAATTCTTTCTTCACTCCAGATTGAAACATTGTATGTTTGTAGAATCCAGTTAGGCGCATGCCTTTATTCTATGTGATTATTCGAAGTTCGCTGATATTTTTTCATATCTGCCTGGGGTATGACCATCTCCTCCCAGAGTTGTTAACCTTAGCATGTGCATGCAGACTTTGACCTTTGTAGGTGTAAAATTGATTCTGCTGTAATTGACATGTCTGACCATTGAGATAATGGTCATTATGCCCACTGTATTGTTAATTGTGCATTTTTATTGTACCTGGATGTGTTTATAAGACTTCCTGAAACTGTGCAGATTGATTTGGGAACAGATGCTAAGCATTGCTTTTGCAAAGCTGGTGATTTGTTGGCCGTCGTGGAGTGATATCTCTGGATTTCTGCCAATTTTGAAAAGACCTACTCCCTACAACGAGGGAGTCAATTTCGCTATTCTGTCAGTGTCAAGTTATGTGGGATCTTCAGACTGTTTGTATTGAAGTAAACTCTAGATTTAGAGGTTCTTTGTTACGTGCTGTTTAAACTCCCTCCTTCGATGTTTAAAAAAACGAGAGTTTTTGTTTCAGGCAGCCAATAATATTATGCATTAATGGCTGACGTTGACGATCCTGAGTTCTGATAGACATTTCTTTATCAAACACCTTAATTGTTAACTACCAAGGTCCGTGTTCTGATTAAGAAGATAAAAAAAATTGACAATCAAAGGCAAATTGTTATCCGGAATTTAACTCCCTAGAAATTGACAGTGTGCCAATCACATAATCTAGTGATAAATCCTTGTCACCGCAAATCAGCAGTTTTTGGAGCTCATTTTGATTGGCTGGGAGCACCAGTAATATGTTTTATATATCAGTGCTCGGGGGAAAGGAAAACTTTTCAGTAGCTGGTGGGCTTTCACCTCCCCAGGGAACCCGCCATCCGCTATCCTCCTGCCACCTAATATTTGCACAAGCACCACAGGGCCCATGTTGCACAAGCACCACTGGGCCATCTTTCTCTGCAGTTGCAGCGATGTTGCCTACTCACCAACATCAGCTGTCAGTGACAGTCCAGTGCTGATCTTGCCACCCCACAATCTTACAACAGAACTTCACTAATTCAGCACCGCAGGCACTATTGAGTGTAGTGATGTTATCACTTGTTGGAGTTGCATCATCATCACCGGACATAAACATGTAGCGTTTCAATGCATTTGAAGAGTTTGGCTGAAAGCACAAAACTCAAGACTTTGATCACTTATGGTGACTTGTATATATTCACAAAAACGTGATGGCTTTACATTCTCCTCCCCCCTCCATTCTATATCATGATGGAAAAAAACAAAGATGAAAAGAAAGTGGCTTTTTTGCTCTCTGCAATAAAAAATTTCCAGAAAAAAACAAGTGTATTCAAGACAAAATCATGACAGGAAAAAAGTACAGAATTAATTAAAACTCAAACAAGCGCAACTCAACCATCCCCTCTTTTCTTTTTGGAGAATACCAAGCAACAACCTTCCCAGAGCGTAAAAGCCTCAATGAGTAACTCAAGCTGCATATGAGATCCTCGACATGCGGGCCTTGTTTCCCAGAGGAAGAACCAAGTGAAAACTTTGAATCAACCCGAACCATAATTGGACCTGCAACCTGCAACAAGCATGTTGTCACATTAAGTATACAAAGGTAAGACCTTTTTGCCAAGTACGAAAAATCCCAGGGAAGTTTTTACCACTTCCCAAAAGTTTATAACCCATTCGCATCACTGTATGCAATAATACTGTCATTATGTGTCTCCTGGAGCCTCGGATTAGTATAAAAAAATTTCTGACCAAAAGGATTGATTTGGTGATTGAAAGTTCAAATCATCCAATCTTAAAAAAATAACGTTTAACTGGATCTCCAGTGGTTGTCAAAACTAAAATTGCATGATTCGCTTAGTCAAGCCACAGGTTATTGAATCCACATGCAGGACTTGGCTTCTTATGACATTGACGCCAGCCAAAGGTGAAGCAAGAAAAAAAGTACCTGCTGTTGGAGGATCAGACTAAGCTTTGGAGAAGACAGTGGATTGTCTGCATTACTAAAGGAAGAACGTCTGAAAATATTGAAAACCCTTTTAGCAACTGCAGAAGCTGAACAGATATCCAGGCGAGCATCTACCCTAGTTAGATCACCATATAGCTTAGTGAACCTCCCGTGCTGAAAAGTATAGCAAACTGAGCCAAACAGATTGGCATTTAATGGACTTCTCTTCTTTGTGCCAATTGAAGTGTCCATATCAACATGCGATTCTGTAGATGGGGAGCTTTCACTGCCCCCAAACCAGGCCACAGAGGTGCCACCTATTACAAATATTAGTATAATAAGAAGCCAGAAACAAATTGCAAAGCGGAACTTTCTTTCAGAAAGGAGAATGAAAAGAAAAAAGGGAGCACAAGTAACTTGTATGAATCATGAGAAACTTCATATAACCAGTTCCAATTCGCTACTGTATGGCAAACAAGGCAGTCACATCCTAGTTTCCATATTAAGTTTCAGATACAGCATTTTTTCCGTAAACATTTTCCATCCCTGCCTCCATGAAAAAGAAACGCCTTCATCCACTTAAGTTCTCAGATGATCAAGGGAGGGAGCACAAGTGAGTGGCATTACTGATTGTGCATGGGCCACCCAAAAGAAAGAAAAAATGTGTCCATAAACAGAAACGAAGCACAGCATATCATAATGTGCAGCATAATATGATAAAAAAAAAATATTGAAGAGCTAAATAAAATTGCCAGAAGCTACAGCAGCTGCAGAAGACTGTAGTAAACAAATTTGAATAAGAAAACAAAAATTCCAGGTTAATTAGTAAAAAATAACTGCCCAATACAGTGCAGCGACATACCAATAATCCCAGATATTGCAGAATGAGGTTCCCTAAGGCGCATATCAAATGACGGGTGCCAAACCTTTCCCTTATCTGTCTTCACCGCAGTATCATCAACTTTGTCTTTTTGCCTCCAAAAATCCTTTCTCTTTTCATAAGAAAAGGCAGCCTTCGCACATAATCCAGGCATCAAAGCACAGGGCACCTCACCATTTAAGGTGTTAACAGGCTGAGGATGACCGCCGTTTTTGTGTACACCAATGCGGTATTGGAACCCAGATTCAGAGGGAAGGGATGACATATCCAAGGATATTGACTCAGGAACATCCCAGTATTTCCCTTTGTGGTCAAGAAATAGCCCAGGCCACGCAGCCTCCAAAGTTATATCATGATCAGGAAGCTGTAAAATCACATGTTAAATCGACAAAGTTAAGGCAACTGTCTATCACTGCAGACTGCATAACAAGCTAAAAGCTCCACAACAAGCAATTTGTGATCAGAATCACTAATTCCAATTTTGATTTTCAAGGTTTGGTTGATTATTTGCTAGAGATCTCATAATAGAACTACCATAAACTACACAGGTTCCAGGCATCCTGCCCATAGATAGCGCGGACCAATCCTTCCTTCCACGCTCCCTTCTGGAAGAAAACAAAAGGAGAAATTTGTCCAATAGTAACAAATGGTGCCTCCACTGGTTAACGAGCCTCATTGTATCTGTGTGTTCATTATCTACAACCAAATTCTCAGCAAGAATTAACAACCTTGCACTTAAATTCCCTGAAGGCATACCCTTTCGACAACAAGAACACAAATCAACAATTCTAAGATAAATCCTTAACTTAGGACATAGCTAAAAAAATAAATAAAAAAATAAAAAAAACTATATTGACTTACAAAACAATCTGTAAAACAAGATGTCCGGATATCTATATATATAAAAATGGGATTTACAAAATTTGACATGTCTACAAGATAATCTACTCAATTTAAAGAATAGAAATATGGACATTGAATGCAAAAAAAAAAACCCGAATACCTCATGCCAGAGCATCATCTTGTAGCGTGGTCTCCTCTTGTCACCATGCCTTTCTGTGCTTAGCAACACAGAAGATGAAGACAAGGAGATTTGTGAGAATAAACCAAGGGAATAAATCGACTTGTCAAAAACATGCTTAGCTACATCTTTAAATGCAGGCCATTCAAATTCATCAGCATTAGTAAATTCTCCTTTAATAGAAGAAATCAGCTTCTTTGGTCTAAATTGGCCAATTAATCCTAGCCAACTGCACATAAAAACACAATCAAATTCATCACACCAATTGGTAGCAAAGAAGTAAGCCAAAAAGAAGGAAACTTTTTGCTATCATTTTACCTGTTAGAGGTGGCGAGTTTGAGGAAGAGAGACTGGAGAGAAAAAGCGCCAAGGTCCTTGGTCGAAGTAGGAGAGAAAGAGGGAATGGTGCCAAGAGGGAAGCCATTTCCTAAAACAGAGAGTTGTTGAACTCTAAGGGCTTTGCTGGCTCTGGTGACTTCAAGAGGAAATGGGTCTCCAGGAATGGAGTAAGCACAACCTTCTAGGGTTTGTGAGGAAGAAATGGGTTGGTCCCAGAATTGTGAGTCCACAGCCGTCCTCAAGTTAGCCATTTCTTGGTGAGTTGCTGGTGAGGTTTTTGATTTTCCTTATCTGTGTTGTTGCTCGCTAGTTGGTTTTGAAATGAGGAGAAAGGGTGAGGAGACAGTACTGAGGGGTTTTGTTTGGGGTTTGTGGTGGATTTTCCTAGGAGGAGGCTTTTTTTTTTTTTTTTTGAACTTGCATTTTTCGTGTAATAGATAAAGAGGGACGCATGTTGGGTTGAAAGATCTTGGGGCTTTAGTTACATGAAGTCCAACAAATAGAGATCGTGGGCCATTCTTTCTGGATTGAGTTCATGAAATCTAAATCTGGTTTTTAGGCCCATCATATATGATGAGTACTTCTATTACTCTTGGGTCGACCCCAATCAAATTACACTACATAAAATTAAAATTTGAGAGGTTTTTTTATTGTTTAAAATGAATAGTAAACTCCCAGGAAAAAAAAAAATTGTTTTCGAAGAAAATATAGCGAAACGATGTCGTTCCTTGGTTATAAATAGCCAAATATTCGAAGAAGTCCTTAGCTGGATCGTTTTGATTTATTTGCACCTCTATCACATAAATTTAAGCTTTTTAAATCGAAGCTCTAATTTAAAATTTTTTTGGTGAAAATTTAGAAAGCCCTGGGATGTGAGTTAAATAAATTTTATTTTTTAAAATAATTACTCATTTTATTATGCTTTAAAAATATAAAACATCAAGTTATTCCTGGTCAATCAAATAGTGATCAATAATAAACCATAAAAAAAAGAACATATTAACCTCCAAAATTATTATTGTATTGTTCTGCTTTTATAGTGTAACATTAAACGCCGCGTTTGGAAACACGGTTGAAATCGTGTTTCCTCAAAATTTAAAATTGTTTTTGTTTTCTTGCTAAATTTTTTTATATATATATTCAGATTGTTTTGATGTGCTGATTTCAAAAATAATTTTTAAAGAATGAAAAAATATTATTTTGATACATTTCTAAGTAAAAAAACACTTTGAACCGCTACCACATTAACCCCAAACAGACCAAAACTCTTTTGGTGTTTTTGTTTTTGTTAACAATTAAGATGCTTTGTTTTCCTTGAACAATGCTTTGGACGTTAGGTGTTTGTGTACACAGAAGCATGATAGAATGTATGATAATACCATTAAAGACATTCTCCTACCTATAGCAGGAATAGAGGCTAAAGACAATAAGCTGTGATAGTAAGTAAAAATGGCACTGCAAAATCCTCTGTAGGTTTGGTAGAAGCAGAAGGGAAAATGGATAAAAATCTGAAAACAGAAGCGAAATTCTTGAGTTTGAAGCACCAATTAATGCGTTCTGTAAATACAAGCTCCCCATCAAATGATCAAACATAACGAGTATGTTATCATGGAATTTTCGTGCCGTCCATGAGGGATTTTTGTTCTATTTTTCCAACTTCTAGTGAATTTATATACTTTAAAAATATAAAATATATATAATTGAGTGATAAAAAGACAGCTTCCTCTCCTGCAAAAATATATAGACCCTAGCTCTGACTCATCTCTCTCCATGGCACGTCCATGTTAATTACTTGAGTCTTTCTATACAAAAAGCATATATTTTGATGTTACATCATGGTGATTAGTTTAATATGGGCTTGATACTAGAAGAAATCCCTACTTTCATGCAATGTCGAAATCTCGAAGTACTAATTGGCCTCTAATTAATCCTTGGCTTACATTAAACAAAACATTAATATTATC
>Ga0307515_10012814_pt1 | contig 15736 bp, 12 predicted proteins | sample 17_EM_MG_FD_194513 | JGI IMG/M metagenome (GOLD analysis project Ga0307515, IMG submission 194513) | Populus trichocarpa ectomycorrhiza microbial communities from riparian zone in the Pacific Northwest, United States - 17_EM | ecosystem: Host-associated > Plants > Roots > Unclassified | place... | reverse complement strand
ACGGCCTCGGGCGCTTGCTGGTGGAAAGCTTCACGCCTCAGACGTTTTTCGGCCCCTGGCGATAACAATGCCAATCAAACCTATCACGACAGTGCCTGCTATCAGGATCAGAGCCGCCGCAGCGATCGCTGGACTGATATTTTCGCGGATTGTCGAAAACATCTGGCGCGCAAGCGTCCTTTGATTCGGACCAGCCACAAAGAGAGTGAGAACCACTTCATCGAGCGATGTTGCAAATGCCAGAACGGCGCCTGAAACGATGCCCGGCATAGCGAGCGGAAATGTGACATGCCGCAGAACGGTGGCCGGAGAAGCCCCGAGGCTTTGGGCCGCAAGTTCCACGCGCTCATCGATCCCCGCCAGAGCGGCGCTGACACTGACGACCACGAATGGAATGGCGACAACCGAGTGAGCGACGATCACGCCGATATAGCTGCTGGCGATGCCGAGCCGGACGAACAGTACCTGCATTCCGACGCCGAGAACCACGGCCGGCACCACCATCGGCAACAGGAAGAGTGTTTTCAATGCTCCCGAGAGGAAGAGTATTCGATGGCGCAAGCCAAGAGAAGCGGCCGTTCCCAGCGTCAGTGAAAGAGCTGTGGTTCCGAAGCCGATAATGAGACTGTTGACGATCGACCGACGCCAGGCGTCTTCAGTGACAAGTTCACCGAACCACCGCATTGACCATGCCGGTATTGGGTAGGTCAAAAATACGCTTGACGTAAAGGCCAGGGGTAGGATCGCCAGGAGCGGTGCGATCAGGAAAATAACGACGGCGATTCCAAAGAGAATTTTGAAGGGCGTGGTCACGGTTCAAGCTCTCCTTGGATCTTCGGCCGCAAGACGCGCATAGACTGAGTATAGGGCAATGGTGGCCACCAGAAGGACCAGGCCCAAGGCCCCTGCCATGCTCCAGTTGGCAGAACCAGTCGCATAGAAGGCGATCACGGAGCTGATCATCTGGTCGCCAGGGCCTCCGATGAGCGCCGGCGTGATGTAGTAGCCGATGGCCGACATGAAGACGAGCAACGCTCCGGAAGCAACGCCCCGCAGACTGAGCGGCAGAAGCACACGCAGGAACGCCCTGATGGGATGCGCTCCCAAGGATGCCGCCGCGGGCATCAGAGTCTTGGGGATCGATATCAGCACGCTATAGATCGGCAGAACCATGAAGGGCAGCAGGACATGGGTCATTGCGATGATCACGCCTGTGCGGTTGAAGATCAGTGGGAGTGGGCCGTTGATGAGACCCAATCCTTCCAGGATCTCGTTGATCAAGCCTTTCTCTTGAAGGATGATGAACCAGGCTGCCGTCCGCACCAGAAGAGACGTCCATAGCGGCAAGAGTACCGCTGCAAGAAGAACCTGGCGCTTCCATCCGTTACACGTGGCGATCAGCATGGCATATGGAAAGCCGATTACGGTGCAGGCGAGCGTTACCAAGGCTGCGATCCAGAAGGTGCGCAACATGATTGTCCGATTGGCGGAAGCCTCTGGCGGCATTTCGACGATTCTCCCCGACGCGTCCCGGGTCAGATCGACCGCTGCCAGGAGATGACGGTCTGTCGTTGGTGACAGTGCGCCGGTGATTGCCCGCCAGAACTCCGGGTTCTGCCAGCGTGGATCGATCTGCTCCAGACTTGGCAGAGGATCGTTGCCGTTGATGGCCGACAGGGTCTTGGACATCAAAGTGCGAAACCCGGACTGAGCGCTGTTCAGCCGTCGCACCATGTCGCCTGTGGCCTGCGTATCGGTGGCCTGCTTGAGGTCCTTGACCAAGGCCGCCTTCAATTCGGGTGTCGGCGCTGATCGTCCATCCCAGGAATTTGCAGCTTTCGCCGTCTCCGGCAAAATGCGCAACACCGCAGTGTCGGAAACCGCCTGGGACATCATCGTCATGAGCGGCCAGATGAAAAACACCGCGCTGAACAGGAGGAGCGGAGCAAGAAGAAGCGTTGCCCGCAGATTCTTGGTTGCCCTGCCGGTCATGATGCGATGATCCAGCAATCCGAAGACTGGAACTCGGCAACGACATTGGCACCGATGGGCCATTCCCGGGATTTGCGGCCAAGGCGTGCGACAACATTGTTGCCATTCCCGTCCAACTGCACCCTCAGATGATCGCCTTGATAGACGCTGTCGATGACGTTGGCCGCAAAGCTGTTCATTCCCGTCTTTGTCTCCTTCAATTCGATCCGTTCTGGCCGGATCGAGACGAACACCTGTTGACCCCTAGGCATCACATCCGCGAGCGTTGCGCTCAGCTGGCCACCGTTCTGAAGGCGAATGAGCCCTTGCGAGCCGTCGACGCTTTCGATGGTACCCTGCAGCAGGTTCGTTTCACCAATGAACTCCGCAACAAACCGTGTTCTCGGGTGATCGTAGATCTCACGGGGCGTGCCGATCTGCTCGATCTTGCCTTTGTTGAATACGGCGATCCGATCCGACATGGTAAGAGCTTCGGACTGATCGTGTGTTACAAAAACAATGGTCAGTTCGAGACGATTATGCAGGGCGCGGATATCGAGTTGCATCTGCTCGCGCAGATGTTTGTCGAGCGCACCAAGCGGCTCGTCCATCAGCACGACACGGGGTTCGAACACCAATGCGCGGGCCAGCGCTACGCGTTGCTGCTGTCCGCCGGAAAGCTGTGCCGGCCAGCGGTCACGCATCGCGGAAAGCTGCACCATGTCGAGCGCTCGCGTGACCCGCTCGGTAATGCCGGCTTTGCTGACACCGCGCATCTGCAGGGGAAAGGCAACGTTTTCGGCCACGCTCATATGGGGAAAGAGCGCATAATTCTGGAATACCACACCCATGTCGCGGCGATGGGTTGGCACATTATTGACGGGCTCGCCATCAACCAGGATGGTGCCTTGGGTCGGATTTTCGAATCCGGCCAGCATCATCAGCAGCGTTGTCTTGCCAGAGCCGGAAGGGCCGAGCAGGCTGACGAATTCGCCTTTGGCAATATCGAGATCGAGATTGTCGACGACACATAGCGGACCATAGGATTTGCTGATGTGGTCGAAACATATGCGCGGTTCACTCACAGGCGCTCTCCCATGTAGTTTTCGCCGGCCGAGTATGAGACGAAGGAATGGACCGGTCACGTGCGAAGGAATTCGGCGGCACGCGCCAGGGATAGTCCCGCCGCGCGCGCCGCCTGGGAGGAACCTTTTTACTGCGCCAGCCAAGCGTTGAAGCGTTCTGTCAACGCTTCGGCATTGTCGATCCAGAAGTCGACATTGAGCGGCAGCGACTCCGTCATATTGTTGATATCCGTCGGCAGGTCGGCGGAGTATTCCGCCGAAACGTTCATAGCGGCCTCGACGTTCGGCAAGCCATAGGCGACGTAGCCGGGCAATAGGAGCTGGTTCTCAGCTTTGCTGGCAAAGTCGATAAAATCCTGACCCGCCTGCTTGTTTTCGGCATCTTTCAAGACAACCCAGCTGTCGATCGCATAAATGCTGCCCGGCCAGACGACCTTGAAGTTCCTGTTCTCCGTTCGGTTGATACCGGTGATGCGGCCGTTATAAGCAGATGCCATGACGACTTCACCCGAAGCGAGCAGTTGCAGGGGCTGTGCGCCTGATTCCCACCAGACGATGTTCGGACGCAGTTCGTCGAGCTTCTTGAAAGCTCGATCGACACCTTCCGGGGTGGCAAGAACTTTGTAGACATCATCCTTTTTCACTCCGTCGGCGAGCAGAGCAAATTCGAGCGTATATTTTGCTCCTTTGCGCAGCGACCGCTTACCGGGGAATTTCTTCACGTCCCAGAAATCGGCCCAGGACTTCGGTCCATCTTTCAGCTTTGCGCCGTCGTAGGCGATCGCCGTTGACCAGACGATGGCGCCAACACCGCAGTCGCTGACGGCATCCGCCAGAAACTTGTCCTTGCCGCCGAGCTTGTTCCAGTCGATCTTCTCAAAAAGTCCGTCGGCGCAGCCAAGAGCAAGTTCTTCGGCCTCAACCTGAACGACGTCCCAATTCGGTGCGCCGGCCTTGACCTTGGCCTGCAGCACACCGATGCCCCCATCCCAGGCTTCGTCGAGCACGGGCTTGCCGATTTTTTCGGAAAACGGCTTGAAGTAGATTTCGCGTTGCGCGTCCTGGTAGCTTCCACCCCAGGACACGACGGTCAGATCGCGGGCCGAAACCACTGGCGCGGCGAATCCGGAAGAGGCCAGGACGAGACCGGAAACAAGTGCAGTCTTGATAGAAAATTTCATTGCATTCCCCTGTTTTTGTTGGTTGGAATCCCGCACTTCTGCGCGGGGTAGGCGTAGGAATTCAGTTCTTCGCGGAGCCGGCGGGAAGGGATGCGAGCGTGGCATCGAGTGCCCGCCGGAAACGGCCGAGAAGATCGTCGACTTGGTGTTCGGAGATGATGAGCGGCGGGCAGAAGGCCAGGGCATCGCCCATGTTGCGGCTGATCACGCCAGCCTCCTGGAAATGCGCGTTGGCAAGCGCCCCGAGTTGACCGGGCAATTCCAGACCCGACTTGAGAGATTTGTCGGTGACGAGCTCAACGGCGGCGATCAAGCCGACCCCCCTGACCTCGCCGACAAGTGGATGAGCCTCCAGCTCGTGCAAACCAGCACGCAACCGTTCGCCCATGGCGGCCGCATGCGCCACAAGGTTTTCTTCTTCGATGATGCGGATTGTTTCCAGCGCCACGGCTGCCGGTACAGGATGCCCTCCCCCGGTGTATCCGTGACCGAGCGTCCCGATCCTGTTGCTTTCATCCGCAATCGGCTCGAACACCCGGTCATTGATCAGAAGTGCGGATGCCGGAAGGTAGGACGAAGACAATTGCTTCGACAGGACCATCATATCCGGTTTCAGATCATAGGTCTGGGTGCCGAACATATTGCCCGTGCGCCCGAAGCCGCAGATGACTTCGTCGGCGACGAAAAGAATATCGTATTTTTGCAGAACGGCCTGAATCTTGCCCCAGTAGGTGCGCGGCGGCACGACCACCCCGCCCGCGCCCATGACCGGCTCTCCGAAAAAGGCGGCAATGGTTTCCGGACCCTCGCTGAGGATTGTCTGTTCGAGTTCTTCGGCAAGGCGCGTGGCAAAGCTTTCCTCGGTTTCGCCGGCCTCCGCTTCACGCCAATAGTGCGGGCAGGTGAGCCTGCTCACGCCGGGCACGATCAGGTCAAAGGAGCGATGGTTGCCGGGTAGGCTCGTCAGGCAGGAACCGGCGACGGTAACGCCGTGATAGGCACGGTTGCGTACGATGATCTTTTTGCGCTGGTGCTGGCCGAGTGCATTGGCGCGATACCAGATGAGCTTCAGGGCCGTGTCGATCGCTTCCGATCCTGAGTTCGTGAAGAACGCCTTGCTCATTGGAACCGGCGCGATGCTGACGAGTTTTTCGGCGAGATCGACGACAGGGCCGTGCGATTTGTGCGTGAAGGTGTGGTAAAAGGGCAGCTTCTCCATTTGCCGTGCCGCCGCCTGGACCAGCCGTTTTTCGCTGAAGCCCAGAGCCGTGCTCCAGAGGCCGGCCATCGCTTCGATATAACGGTTGCCGGCAGAGTCTACGACGTAGATGTTTTCGCCCTGCTCAATGACGAGGGGGCCGACTTCCAGGTGCTTCCTGGCATTGGTGTAGCCATGCAGATGGTATGCGATGTCGCGGGCTTCTGCGGAATTTGGCGTCGCTGTCATGATGTGCCTTCTAACCGCTCACCGAAATGCTTTATAATGCATGATGCATCATGTTTAATGCATTATCGTGAGTCAATTCTTTTTTGCGAATGTAGATGGGGATATGTGCTGAGCCGTCAGGCTAAGGTGTAGGCTGTCTTCACGGCGGTATAGAACTCGCGCGCATAGGCGCCCTGTTCGCGTGGGCCGTAGGAAGAGCCTTTCCGGCCGCCGAAGGGAACATGATAATCGACGCCAGCGGTCGGCAAGTTGACCATGACCATGCCTGCGGCCGATCTGTGCTTGAAGTCCTCGGCATGTTTCAGCGAGGACGTGCAAATTCCCGACGACAGACCAAATTGGGTGTCGTTGGCAAGGTCAACCGCATCCTCATAGTTTTTGGCGCGGATAACCGTCGCGACCGGCCCGAAGATTTCTTCGCGGTTGATCCGCATAATGTTGTCGGTTTCGGTGAACAGCGCCGGTGACATATAGTATCCGGGCGTTTCGCGATTGAGCCTTTCGCCGCCAAAGGCAAGCCGCGCCCCCTCTTCCTTTCCGATCCTGATATAATCGAGATTCTGCTCGAACTGCGTTTCGTTGACGACGGGGCCAATCTCGGAACTCGCATCGAGCGCATGCCCTACTTTCAGCGCGCTCAGCTTGGCGGTCGCCGCGGCCACGAAACGATCATGGATGCCGGCTTCGACGATCAGTCTGCTCGAGGCGGTGCAGCGCTGGCCGGTGGAGAAAAACGCGCCGTTGATGGCGGTGTTCACAGCCAGATCCAGATCCGCATCATTGAGCACGATGAGCGGGTTCTTGCCGCCCATTTCGAGCTGGAATTTCTTTCCCGTTTCGAAGCAGGCCGCACCGATGCGTTTTCCCGTTGGGACCGAACCGGTAAAGCTCAATGCCCGGACCTTCGGCGAGACAACCATGGCTTGGCCGACTTTCGAGCCCGGCCCCATGACCAGATTGAAGACGCCTTCCGGCAGCCCCGAACGGGAAATGATCTCCGAAAGCGCCCAGGCGGAACCCGGTACAAGTTCGGCCGGTTTGAAGACGACGCAATTGCCATAGGCAAGGGCCGGAGCGATCTTCCAGGCGGGAATTGCGATGGGGAAATTCCAGGGCGTGATCAGCCCGACGATACCTTCGGGTTCACGCACGACGTCGATGTCCACACCTGGGCGCACGGAACGAACGCGCTCGCCATTCAATCGCAGGGCTTCGCCCGCGAAGAATTTGAAGACGCGACCGGCGCGAACGACCTCGCCGATACCCTCTGCGAGGATCTTGCCTTCCTCGCGTGAGAGCAGCCTTCCCAGTTCATCGCGACGCGCCAGGATTTCGGTCCCGATCCGGTCCAGAATGTCGGAACGGAGTTCCGGCGTCGAGCGCGACCATGCGGGAAAGGCAGTTGCTGCAGCATCGATGGCTAGCTGCGTCGCGCGTTCGTCCGCTGCAGCATACTCACCGACGACGTCGTTGGTGTCGCTCGGATTGATGTTGCGGATAATACCGCTGTCTTCAACCCACGCGCCGGCAATAAAATTCTTGTTGAGGGTCACGTCTTCCTCCGGGGAAAAGTGTGGTTATTGAGAAGAGGCCGCTAACAGCCGGTCGACAATCATTCGACCGATCGGGATGGCTGAGGTGGCGGCCGGCGACGGCGCATTGCAGACGTGCAGCATCCTTTCGGTCTGCTCGAACAGGAAATCGTGAATCAGTGTGCCGTCGTTCATCACCGCTTGCGCGCGGATGCCTGCGGCCGGCGTGGCAAGGTCGGACAGAACAAGGCCAGGGCAGTATTTCCGGCACTCTTTCAGATAGCGGGCCTTCGACAGTGAATTGGCAAATTCAGAGAGCGCCGACCTCCAATTGTTGCCGGCCATGCGCCAGAACCCGGCAAAACTTGCCATATCGGCCACATCACCCAGCTTGAAGCTGCCCTTTGCATAACCCTCCCGCGCAAATCCCAAAACGGCATTCGGCCCGACGGTCATCTTGCCGTCGATCGTGCAGGTGAGGTGAATGCCCAGAAACGGAAGGTCCGGGTCCGGAAGGGGGTAGATAAGATGCTTGGCGATCCTGGATTTCGATGGCGGAAGGACGTAGTATTCGCCGCGGAAAGGTACGATGCGGTGCCGAATGTTCAGGCCAGCCATGCGGGCGACCCTGTCGGATTGCAGGCCGGCGCAAGCGATCAGCCGGTTTGCGCGGAAACTCTCATGACTGATGCTAACACTGACACCGCCTGCATCTTCTCTTATGGCTGTCACGGTGGAATCCTGGCGAATGACGCCACCTTTCATCTTGATCACGTGGGCCATTGCCCGGCATATCTCGGCATAGTCGACGATGCCGGTGGTTGGCACCAATAGTGCGCCGAGACCGGATATGTTGGGTTCAGCGGAACGCAGATCAGCCTGGTCCAAACGCTCGAACCCAATGTCGTTCTGGCGGGCTCGTTCCTCCAAGCCGGTCATACGCTGCATTTCCATCTCGCTCGTGGCGACCAGCAGCTTGCCGGTGTTCTCGAACCGAATGCCGTGGTCTTTGCAGAAGCGCTTGGTCGCCTCGGCCCCTTCCCGACAAAGGCGCGCTTTGAGCGAGCCCGGCTGGTAATAGATGCCGGCATGGATCACGCCGCTATTGTGACCGGTCTGATGCTGCGCCAGCCCGGCCTCCTTTTCGAGCACGAGAATACGCGCTCCAGCAGTCCGTTCCTGCAGCGCCATTGCGGTGGCAAGACCAACGATCCCACCGCCGACAATGCAAAAATCGTATTCCACGGCCGCCCCTCCCCTCGGCAGATCAGACATGCTGTCCGCCGTTGATGTGGATTTCGGCGCCATTGATGTAAGAGGAGGCGTCACTGCACAAAAAGTATATTGTCTCTGCCACTTCGCGGGGCGTTCCAAGCCGACCCATCGGCACTTCTTGCTCGACCAATGCGTCGGTGCCCGGTGACAGGATTGAGGTTTCGATTTCGCCCGGAGCAATTGCGTTTGCACGCACGCCACGCGGGCCGAACTCATGGGCGAGTTCGCGGGTCAAGGAGGCGAGGCCCGCCTTTGATGCGGCGTAGGCAACGCCGGCAAACGGATGAACACGCGAGCCGGCGATCGAGGTCACATTGACGATGAGACCCTTGGCCGCCTCGAGTTCCGGCAGGAGTGCCCGCGCGAGCAGCGCGGTCGAGATCAGATTGACGTTCAGCACTTTCGTCCAGGTTTCAGCATCGGTTCCGATGATGCCCAGCCGTGATCCGCCGGGGCCTTTGGGCGAAATGCCGGCATTGTTGACCAGTGCGTGAAGCTTCCCATCAGGAAGACGCTCCCTCACCGCTGCGACCAAGGAGCCGACTTGAGAGAGGTCGGCAAGATCAGCCTGGATATGACTTTCCCTGGCAGTCGGCCATGCGCACTCCTCTGAAAATGGCTGGCGCGACACTGTGAGGATGCGCCAGCCTTTCTCTTGAAAGAGCTTTACCGTTGCGTGGCCAATCCCGCGGCTTGCGCCTGTCAACAGCATGTATCCGGTTGCCATAATATCCTCGTTCATTTCGATGTATGATGCATCATAAATGAAAGAACGATTGGCGCAAGATGAATTTTGCCTTGCGCTCTGATATTATCGCATCATGCCCCGCGCGCTTGCCTGGACTTCGTCAGCCTGGCGAAACGCTCACATGCGCAAGGATGGCTCGTCCGCCCTGCTCAATGTCATCCATGATCGCGCGTGCGGCGCCCTCGGGGTCTCGTCTCTTGATCGCCTCGACGATGGGATAGTGGAAATCGATCATGGAGCGCCCTCCATCAAGATAGGCATCCGCGATGAGAGGACCCATCTGAAGCCAGAGCCGGCGTAGGATTCCGTTCAACACATGGAGGTCTGCTATTTTCGAAAGTTGGAAATGGAAGGCCTGATTGAGCTCTGTTCCCTTCAACCGGTCGCCTTCGGCAAGCGCCTTTTCGTTTTCCGCCAGGATTGCTGTCAGAGTCTCAATGTCTGCCTTCGAAGCGACTCGTGCGGCACTCTCGGCGGCTAGAGCTTCGAGCCGCAAACGAATTGTCCGTATTTCGAGATACTGGGACTTGCTGAGAGTAGGAATGCGTATGTCCCGGGGGGATTGAAAGACGATCGCATCGTCGTGAGCCAGCCGCAAAATTGCATCACGTACAGGCGTAACACTTGTGCCCAACTGCTCGGCTATGTCGCGAATTTTCAGCCGATCACCTGGCTGAAACCGACCTTTGATCAAGGCGTCGCATAGTGTCGCGTAGACAGTGTTACTGAGATTTTCATGTTCCAGAAGCGGTAACTCGGACACGTGTCGGACCTCGTTTTAACGGCAGTTCAATGCGGGTTTTCCGTTATGGACGTCTTTGATGCATCAAGCAACATGACCCATATCAGGCGTCAGCGGAAGCAGATACCCCACGTAAAATCTCCAGTCTTTTGAGCGCGAGAAGAGAGGTCGAATGCGATTACTTCGCGTTCAATTGGGCGTGCAGAGCACGGACGAATGCCATCACTGCCGACGACAACACGATACGTTTCAGCTGAATCAGAATTATTTTACGCTGCTTCCGAAAGCGTCCCGGACAGCTATCCTTTCAGATCAATCGGCCTCAGAAAGATTCAACTTCTCTAGAACAGGATGTCGTCCGAAAACCGCTCTCAGGCTCTCTTCACTATTTTGTATTGCTCGACGGATCGCCTCTGTCGTTGTGGCGCTCCCGTGTAGAACCTGGCCCATAGTGCTTCCCTCCATGCCAAGGAAAATAATGCACCATCAAAACCCGGGATCAAACACTTAGGAGAACGGCCTGTATCTTTCAGATCCGTGCGATGCGTCCATACACCGTAAGCGAGCTGGGCAGAGGTTTGGGGATTGTTAATCAGAAATGCCTAATGTAAATCTTAGTGTGCACAAGTTGTGCGGGAGTTGAGTAGCCACAACATTGGTTAGGACATTCGGCTAGGGGGAGCCTCGGACATGCGGAAAAGTCGTGCGGCCCGCTCGACGCTCGGAAAAACAGAGGCGAAAGCTTTGAGCTCGATCGACCGGCTTTTGCTCTTTGACCGCGATTTCAATCCCGTCGAGAAGTTGCTGGGCAATGAGCTACCTGCTTCCGTCAAACCGGCTGCGTCGTTCTGGGAGCATTTTCCGGAATTAGACAAATCGGAAATTACGCTCGCTTTCCGCTCAATGGGTGACAGTGCCCAGCCTTTGCGGGTATCGAGCGATGTCGGCATGCCCGGGTCGCAAGGACTGACGATCTATCGGATCGGCGATCTGTTTGCCGTGGTTCGCTCCGAGCAACGTATTGACGATGAGCGCGCAACCCTTCTGCATCTGGCCACCCACGATCCGCTGACAGGACTGCCGAACCGGCGCCAATTCAGCGAGGACCTCGCTGTGTTGTTACGGGAGACCACAGGCTCGAACGAGACCCTATCTCTGATGCAACTCGACCTTGATGATTTCAAGCCCGTGAACGACACGCTTGGGCATCCGGCTGGCGACAAGCTTCTTCAGTTTGCTGCAGGCCGCATACAAACGTGCCTTACCAGCGATGACAGGGCCTATCGACTGGCGGGTGACGAATTCACGGTCATTTCCATGGGCTCGGGACATTCCGCCAAAGGGCAGCGGCTAGCAGAAGCTTTGATTGCTGAATTCAAAAAGCCCTTCACGATAGACGGCATCGCGGTATTCGTTGGCGCCAGCATCGGCATATCGACCGCTCCACTGGACGGGACAAGTCCGGAGCAGCTTATGAAGGCGTCCGACCTCGCACTCTATGCCGCGAAGAAAGAAGGACGCGGCCGCGCAAAACCGTTTGATCCCTCGATGCTTGAATTGCTGGAGCAACGGGAACTGCTGCGCCGCAGCCTTCGCATGGCCCTGGTCCAGCAGCAATTCTATGTCGAGTACCAACCCATCGCCGAGAGCGGCCGTACTGTCGGCTTCGAAGCATTGCTGAGATGGCGCCACCCCCTGCTTGGAAACATTCCCCCAACGGCATTCATTCCGATGGCCGAGGCCGATGGAATGATGCCGGAAATAGGTGCATGGGTTTTGGAACAGGCATGTCGCGAAGCGATGAAGTGGCCGCAACACTACCTCGTCGCTGTCAATTTGTCAGCGGTTGAATTCCTGACAAGCGGTCTTACGGATCGGGTATCCCAGACGCTTGATCTGGTCGGGTTGCCGCCCGACCGCCTGGAGCTCGAGATAACCGAAAGCGTGCTGCTCGAGCGGACCGTCAACAACATCGATACCCTGAACACCCTCAACGTGCTGGGGATACGAATCTCGCTGGATGACTTCGGGACAGAATATTCTTCGCTCAGCTATCTGAAGACATTCCCTTTCGACACGATCAAAATCGACAGATACTTCATCACCGATCTCGAAAGCGATCTGAAAAGCCAGGCAATCGTCCGCTGTATTGTCAACCTCGCACATGACCTCGACATGCAGGTGACAGCCGAAGGGGTTGAGACGCCAACGCAAGCGGAATGGTTGCACAGTGTGGGCTGCGACAGGCTTCAAGGCTATTTGGTTAGCAGGCCGCTTCCGGTCGAGGCAATTGGCGAGTTCATCACCCGGGCGGAAACATCCCTGAGCCACGCGCTGCCATAGTGAACAACCGATTCTTCGCCGTGCTTTAACTGTCGCGTGCGTCAACCTGACGCCCTAGGCAAATTAATGGAGGGTGTGTTGGAAGAGGAAGCACCTAGCTTCGATGACCATGCATTTGCGCCGATGGTCTCGCTGGAAATGAACACTGCGATGTTCAAATCTCGATGGCAGTTTTGCGACAGGATTACCGAATATCTCTCAGACATTCTCGGCCAGGGTCACAGCGATCCCGCTCGATATTCGAATTTTCTTTCAATCGCGGCTAACGAACTCATTGAACTTGCTTTCCGTTCGACGGGTGAGCCCGGAAGGATAAGTTTCAGTCTCTATCGGAGCGCGACATTCAATCGGCTGAGAATTGCGTTTCCCTGCGAGGAAGCATTTGGCGGCAAGCACACCAGTGCGAGATCAAGCGAACGCCAGCCTGTCCCCGGCGCCGGGCCTGGATACCTGGTCATGAAGTCCGATGGGACGGTTTTGCTCAGGGATTTGGCGACGATATTCCGCGCCGCTATCCGAATTGAGAAAGACGGCGCGCAGGGGATAGAAATCATCGCGGATTTCCCCTCGGCCGAGGACTTCCAGTGAGCCTGCTCCCCTTCCCCTTCACTGCTCATTTTGATCCGACAAATCAGCAGCTGTTGCTGTCGGGCAAGATGCGGCCGGAAAGCGCTGCCGAGATAGTCGATGCCCTCAAGCTGGTGCAGCAAGGTCTGGAGAAATACAGCGGGGTCGTATACCTCAATGTCAAACGCCTGACGCACATCAATATGACCGCCTTCGCCGCCCTGTCCGATGTCCTCACGGCAAGTTGCCTGGCCAAGCCGGAACGGAAGATCGTCATCATTACGTCGAGTGTAGTGGCATGGTCGACCTCGCTATTCGAAACGCTGGCGGCATCACAACCAAACCTGTCGGTTGAAGTCTACGATTCGGCATTTTATCCGGGCCAGAGCTTTGTCGAGGATGAGACCTTCATTCCCATTCTGCGCACCCAGACGAAAATGACCTGGAGGCACGAACGCGAACTATTGCCTCGCCACGGTCTGCGCAGCGGTCTTGTCATTGCGGATATCTGCTGCGGGATTGGTGATTTCGCGGCCTTGGTTCAACGGGAATTTAAACCGGCACGCCTTGTCGCGCTGGATCATTCGGTGCGCAGCCTCGAATATGCGCGCAGGGTCGCCGCTGACTTCGATCTGCAGGGAATCGAATACACCTATGGTGACGCCTCCCAGATGCTGCTGCGAGACAATCAATTCGACTTTGTGACCTGCCGGCATTCGCTGCAGATTTTCGACCGGCCCGAGATGCTGCTGCGCGAGCTTTACCGCATCTGCAAGCCTGGCGGCCGTGTCTACATCACCAATGAAAAAAATTCGCATTGTCTGGGCGAGCCGCACGCCGAAACCATAAACTGGACTTACGAGGAAGTGGCCAAATTGTTCGCCCACTTCGACATGGATGTCGAGATGGGGCCGAAAAGCCGCCACCTCCTCGCCGATGCGGGTTTCGATGCCATCAAGGTCGATTCCTTCATGGTCACGAACCTTGACGGCGATCCCCAGGACTTCGCAGACATCATCGAAGCTTGGGAAAATGTCTATGCGGGTGAGATGGCCGTCCGGCGGGGCGACTCGATAGAGTTCATTCGCAGGTTCCGGCAAGGGTTCAAAGATCATGTCTTTGCTGCCCTTCACCCCAAGGGTTATGCGGGCTGGCCCATCTGGGCGGCTTCCGGCCGAAAGCCGCTGTGATGGACGGGAACCCATCGAAAAGACCGGTCAGACTGGGCTCATTTCGGGCGAAGTTCATCCTGGTCGTCGGTGGAGCTGTCCTCTTCGACCTGCTGGTCAGCGGTGGACTGGCACTTTGGAACGTTCAGAGGCTGTCGCGCGACGCCACGCTCGAAGTTGGGCAGGGCCTTGAAGCGGCAAGCCAGGAATACATCCGCACATATGCTGATTCTACTGCAGCACAGGTGAGTTTGCTGCTGCGGCAGGTTCATAACGACGTCGGAACCCTGGCAGGTGTGCTGCAGGCGCAGATCGACGATCCCGAGCGCAATTCCAACGTCGGCGTGGCGATCGCTCGCACATCTCCTGGCAGCGTCAGCCTCTCTTACGATCAGAAGGGGAAATGGTCTCAGAATGCTCCAGGCTCGGTCTCGGTTGTGAGCGTCTGGGGTTACCTGCTCGGACAAGACGATAAGCCAAGACCCGACGTCCAGACCGAGATCCAGACGAGCGCGGTTTTAGACCTTGTTGCGCCGAGCTTGCTGCAGCACGGCGCTTCAAAGCTGCAGATGTATTACATCGGATCGAAAGAGCGACCGATCTTCAGGACAGCGCCCTACACCGACCAGGCTCAGACCTTCGACCGGCTTTATCCCGGCCACAACGAGGCCAATTTCTGGGACTTCTTTTTTCCTGGTCTTTATGAGTCCTGGCAGGGCTGGGCCAAGGATATGAAAACGCGGCCGGTCGCGGACGATATAACACAGACAGCGCCCTATACGGACGCCATTACCGGGAAGCTGATCGTCAGTTTCTTTCATCCACTGTGGACAGCCGACAGGAAGGATGTCGCCGGGACGGCTGGCGCGGACATTACACTCGACCAGCTCGCGCAGACCGTTGAAAATGTGAAAGTGGCCCAGTCCGGCTTTGGATTTCTCGCAATGTCCGACGGCAACGTTGTGGCGATCAACAGCACAGGCGAAAAAACTCTCGGTCTGCGCTCTGCGAGCGATGCGAGCGGAACCGGAGTGACCGGACTGGAGCGCTCCCTGAAGGGAAGCTCCCAGCCGGCGATAGCGAAACTTGCCCTTGACCGCGAACAGGGCATCCAACATTTGTTGTTGCAGCGCGACGGCAACCAGGTCCCCTATATCGTTATCGTGAAGAAACTCCCTGCGACCAATCTCTGGTCCAGCGGCCCGGTTCGGCAAGAGGCGATGTCTCTTGGCGTGGTTGTGCCTGAACGAGAAATCGACGCCTCCCTCTATGCGGCCCAGGCCAAAATTTCCGAAGCTACCAACCGGATCGTGATCTACCAAATTCTGGCGATCCTGATGTCACTGCTTATTGTGACGATAGCGGTATTTGCGGCTTCGAAAAGAATAACGGGCGGAATCAGCGCACTTGCAGATGCCGCCAAACGGATTCAGGCGAAGGACTATTCAGTCAGGGTCGCCATATCAAGCAAAGATGAAGTCGGTCAGGCTGGTGAAGCATTCAATCGGATGGCCGAAGAGATCAGCTATCACACGGAAAATCTCGAGCTGCTCGTCGAAGAGCGAACCGCTCAAATCGAAGATGCAAAGGAAGAGATTTCGACATTGAACGCACAGCTCCAGCGAGAAAATCGACGTCTTGGAACAGAGCTGGCCGTCGCCGAGAGAATCCAACTC
>Ga0307515_10012813_pt1 | contig 15739 bp, 18 predicted proteins | sample 17_EM_MG_FD_194513 | JGI IMG/M metagenome (GOLD analysis project Ga0307515, IMG submission 194513) | Populus trichocarpa ectomycorrhiza microbial communities from riparian zone in the Pacific Northwest, United States - 17_EM | ecosystem: Host-associated > Plants > Roots > Unclassified | place... | reverse complement strand
GCCATGGAGGACACTGCGGATAAAGGAACTGATACTCTTTTCTTCAGTCAGGTTTCACCGCCACGCAGTGTCCTCCGCAAGATCGTGTAGATTGAAATCCGTGCTGGAGAGACACTGCTGAGAGGGCTGTTATATCAGACATTATCACATCAGACATTGACATTCCGCCAGACTATCGCCGGAGTGTCTCTCCCATAGCGACTTGCCTAATCAACCTGCCATGGAGGACACTGCGGATAAAGGAACTGATACTCTTTTCTTCAGTCAGGTTTCACCGCCACGCAGTGTCCTCCGCAAGATCGTGTAGATTGAAATCCGTGCTGGAGAGACACTGCTGAGAGGGCAGACACTGCTGAGAGGGCAATTCAGGAATAGAGACATCAGACATGACCACATCAGACATCAGCCATCCCTAGTGGCTGCTGCGGTAATGTTCCAGCAGCATGTCTCCGCCAAAGTCATTGGTGAGGTCACGGATTACCGTGTGAATATGGTTGGCGTTGTTTTGAGAATTATCGTATTCAATAATTAATGTTGGCCCCTGAATGCGATAATAATAAGGTTTACCCAATACGTGTTCGGTATATCCGGCCCAGGTAAACCATAAATTATCAAGTCCTGCCGCCTGAATTTGCTTTAGCATATTATCAGCAAATAGTTTTGTATAACGGTGCACATACATATTCAGTAATTGCAGGAATAATTGTTTGTTGGCGGCCGATAGTTCGCTGTAGCGTATGCCAGCCGGGTTCGCAATCATGGCTTTGCGGGTGGCTGCCGTTAGTATCTCACCGGGCGCCACCGAATCAATCACCGCTTTTTTTAATTCAGCAGCAGAAAGCGCATGCAGCAGCGCAAATCCCCGGTCGGTTTCTTCTTTTAATACCTGTTTATCCTTTTGCGGACCCGCCAAAACAGTGGCCGGATTTGAACCCAGGAATGATGGTGTGCCAGCCACCAGCTCTTTTTTATCGGCAGAAAAATGGAAGGCTACATGATGCCCTTCAAAACGCCAGCCCCAGATGGTGGTTGCTGAAGGAATACCAAAAATGGTAAGAAAGTATTTACCGGGGTCACGGTAATGGTCATCCGCTTTCCGGTGTTCCAAATCTTTCAGCACAAGATCCAACTGCATGATATCCTGTACCTTTTTTACCGTCTCCTGACTAAGGCTTGTTTTAAGCAAATCTATCACAGCAGCCTGCTGTGCCGGGTTCAGTTCATTCATGGAGATGCCTTTCCTGTCTTCCAGCGGCACATACATAAACCGGTAACGTTCTGCAGTGTCAAAAGGATACAATGCCTTTGTCTTTTGTTCTTCCGAAAGTATATTGATGACTGCATTGGCCTTGTCTGCCAGGCCCTGTGCAGGCAGGCTTTTATAAGAAAGATTGGTTACCAGCAGAAATAAAAAAATAATGCGCATATGGCAATGTTTTGTAGATGGTTCTAAAGATACTCATAAGTTGTATACCGTATTGCCGGATATTTTGGCCCAGCCTGCCCCTTAGTAGAGCATTTTCCCCATTATTGAGCGGTGCTGGAACTCTCTTACCGGTATAAATAACCCGCTATCAGGCAGATAGGTTTACGGCATCATTTTCATACATATTATGTTGTTATAATTTTTTAACCCCTTATTTAATCAACCTAAAATAATTAGTATGAAAAGAATCTATGGTTTACTGGCAGCGCTGATATTTACCGTTACTGCAATAGCCCAGCCAACGCCGCATGAAAAAGCGGTATTGCACAACGACCTGGCAAAGGAAAGAAATAGCAGGCATGCTGTGGCGCGGGATGTTTTAACAGGGCATCCGCAACGGGCCAGAGCCAATCATCGCGCAGCCGTTGCTTATCACAAAAAAGTGCACCGCGATGCGCGCATCATACACCACAACGATGTGGTACGCGCTAAACAGCGTCATTATGCACGTAAGCGTTATCACAGGCATTAAAATAAAGATTGAAAAGCCACGGGGCCTGATTAACAAGTTTGCCTATATAAAAATGCACTTCAATGAGGGAGTGCATTTTTTTTGCGGTTGATGAAAAGCGGATTTTCATGATTCGCATGATTAAATAAGATTGCATTGGTATCTCAGGGTTCTCATAATCAAATGCCTAAAAGAGCATCATCAATCATCATAAAAATCATCAAAATCTGCGTTCTATCCGCCGGGCATAAGGTTGTATATTTAATATATGGAAACAAAAAAAGACCTTCGGCTGGCGGTGTTGATAGACGCCGATAATATTCCGTACAGCAATGTAAAAGGTATGATGGAAGAGATAGCCAAGTACGGCACGCCAACGTTTAAACGCATTTATGGCGACTGGACCAAACCCACACTCAGTGGCTGGAAAACGGTTTTGCTGGAAAATGCCATTACCCCCATTCAGCAGTATAGCTATACATCCGGCAAAAACTCTTCGGATTCTGCTATGATCATTGATGCCATGGATATTTTGTATTCCGGCCGGGCCGATGGTTTTTGCATTGTAAGCAGCGACAGTGATTTTACGCGTCTTGCCACACGCCTGCGCGAAGCGGGAATGCAGGTAATTGGTATCGGCCAGAAAAAAACACCCCATCCATTTATTGTTGCGTGCGATAAATTCATTTATTTGGAAATCATTGCGTCGTTTTCTGCGGAAACGGTAACGGTAACCAAGGAAGCGGCCACGCCTGCGCAGGCGCCGCCACCGCCAAAAGCCGATAAAGAAGTAATTCAATTAATAGCGGCCACCATTGCGGATTTGGCTGATGAAAATGGCTGGGCCTTCCTTGGAGAGGTGGGTGCCTTGCTGCTGAAAAAGAAACCCGATTTTGATCCGCGTAACTATGGTTTCGTAAAATTAACGCCACTCATAAAATCGCTTGGCCGTTTTGATATTGATGAACGCGAGACGGATAAAAAAGGGATTAAACTGATTTATATACGGGTGAAGCAGACGGTGAGAGGCTAGTGGGAAGAGGCAAGTGGTAAGGGGTTAGTGGCGAGTGGGCGTTTGCTTACATGGTTTAAAAAAACAGTGGGTGGGCACAACCAGTCCAATATTTGTACAGGTTAGTAAGATTTAGTAGAGGTATCTATGGCTTTGAGTGGGCTTTGAGTGGGCTTTGATACGGAGTATCTATTGAGTATCCATAACTCGCAGATTAATTGTCTTGACTAAGATTTATAGGATTAAAGGATTATATGATTCTCTTTTGCTTCGTGAAAATTAGCCGCAGATTCGCAGATACTTAAAACACAACACGCACCACTCAACACAATTTCTTCCGCCGCAGATTCGCAGATTATTGTCCTGACTAAGATTTATAGGATTAAAGGATTGTAGGATTCGCTTTTGCTTCGTGAAAATTAGCCGCAGATTCGCAGATACATAAAACACAACATGCAACACTCAACACAATTTCTTCCGCCGCAAATTCGCAGATTATTGTCTGAACCAGGATTTATAGGATTGGGGGGATTGCAGGATTGGCCGAACCTTTTTTGCTTTGTGAATACCTTCTGTCCTCTGTGGCAAAATTAGCCGCAGATTACGTAAAACCCAACACGCAACACTCAACACAATTTCTTCCGCAGCAGATTCGCAGATTTCTACTTCCTCCGTAATAAAATTTATATATGTTGTGGCATTCAAAATTGACTGCTCAACATTCAAAATAATATCTACATTGGAGCCCAAACTCCCTTCTTTACTATGAAATGTATCTGCTGGATAACCGCATTGCTGATAACCGTCCACACATTTGCGCAGAAAACTGAATCCTTTTATGATTGGCAATGGAAACCCTGTGAAGCGGTTAAGGCGCGTTTTTACAGCACGCTTGAAAAAACTGACAGCGGCTGGCTTCGCTACGACTATTTCCTGGGGTCAAAGAAAACACAGATGAAAGCATTATTTGAAGACCAGGATTGTAAGATCTTCAACGGCACCTCGGTATATTTTCACGCCAATGGCCAGGTAAAGGCAATAGGACGACAAATACATAATAAACGGGAAGGTGTTTGCCTTAGCTTTCATTCGAACGGTATGATGTCTGATTCTGCCAGCTACCACAACGACATTCCGGAGGGTATTGATATGAGCTGGTGGCCCAATGGCACATTGAAAGATTCTACTGTTCATGTAAATGATAGCATGGATGTAAAGGTAGGTTGGTTCGACAGTGGCGTTCCATCGGAAGCCGGATACCTTTTGCGCGGTAAAATGCATGGCAAATGGCAGTTCTTTCATAACAACGGGCAATTATCGGCCCTTGAAAATTACGATCATGGCAAGCTGGTAACCAAACAATTCTTTAAAGAAGATGGCACACCGCAGCCAGATACTTCCAAAGACGTAAAGAGCGCCGTATTCAAAGGAGGAGGGGAAGGCTGGGTAAACTGGCTTGCGCGCAAGCTGGTGTGGCCCACCGGCTACCAATTTTCTAATGGCGATATGGCAGTGACCGTGGTAGACATTGTAATAAACGAAGACGGCAAAATGGGTTCCGTAGAAGTATCAACTCCGTTTCACCCGGTGTTCGACAAACTGGCGCTGAATGTAATACGCCAAAGCCCCGTCTGGACGCCAGCTGTGCATCATAACCGGCGGGTGAAGTCTTTTTTTAGACAACCTGTGGTGTTTAGGGAGGAGGAGTGACGGGGTTCATCAATTTACTTTTATCAATTGAAATATTTCATTGCCGTTTTTCCAATCCATTTACCCATGTGCACGGGCACAGCATTGCCAATTAATTTATAGGATGACCTTTTGTTTTCGAAATGAAAATTATCAGGAAACCCCTGAAGCCGGGCATACTCCCTAACGGAAAATGGACGCAGGCCATACTTTGCGAATTTATCTTTAACAAGCCTTGTACCTAAATCTTTTGCATAATGCGCTACGCAAGTAGGCGCTAGTGCATTACAATCTTCCGGATCAATTATGATGGGCCTGTCTCTATACTTTCCTCTTATTCTGCTTAATACATACTCGGGCATTTCAACCGTTGGATTATTTTCCAACATATCCTTTAATCTGGGGCGACGAAGTACTTGCGTGGGAGCGGTAATAGAGAAAGACCTTTTTGTTCCAATAAGAATCAACCTTTTCCTTTTCTGGGGAAGCCAGTTTGATGCATCCACCGGACAAAAAACATTGACGTAATAATTGGGAAGTTTAGTCATAGCCTCCATAACCACTTTAAACTTTCTCATACCCGGAACATTTTCAACAATGTACATTTCTGGCTGCTCTATAGCAATATGCCTGAAGAAATGTAAAAACAAATCGTCTCCTGTTCGCGTTCCATGTATATCTGCTATGGCTGAATACTTCGTGCATGGATATGTACCGATAATTATATCTGTTAATGGTTGCTCCAACACTGTTATATTTTTTATATCGGACATTAGTACCGAATGTGAAAAATAATGCCGGTTTGCGTTCATACAGTTTATCGCATCAACATCCAGATCGAGCGATTGTATTAGTTTGACCCCTGCCTGCATCATCCCAATCTCCATTCCTCCACAACCTGAAAAATATCCTTTAGCTGTTGGTGTATACATTTCGACGAAATTTTGATTTTTATAAAGCAGCGAGCAAAAATAAGAACCACTGTATGATTTAAGACACAAAATAGCCGTTTTGGATAATAGGAAATTTGCTTTTGGGTCACATATTTATGATCATTATTTCATTTTCAAGAGCCTATCTTTATATGAATGAAAAATTATATGTGACTTATTGATTCATTAATCGCCACAATCGCAAAACAATTTCATGAGTAGTCTAAGAATAAGAGAAGTATTTAGATATTCAAGGCCGTATCAACCCAGCCCGGACATGATCGGTAATTATAGAAATCATTTTGCTGTTACAAAATATGACGGGCATAAATTAATATTGCTTGAAAAAGGCATTAATCAGATTGCTGATATTTTAACTATAGATGGCAAGCGAAAACCAGCAATCTTAATAAGAAGTAGTCCCCATAAAATTGGATCAGAAACTACTCCGTGGCAAGACGTATTTGATGTAGATAATGGCCATATTCGTTATTATGGTGACAATAAAATTCCTGGATATGACCCTACCCTTTCGACTGGCAATCGAATACTGTTGGAATCATTTGATGTTTATAACAATGCCGATAAAAGGCATTTTGCTACTCCTTTACTTTTCTACAAAGCAGTTAACAGAAGCAATAAGGCAAAAGGGTTTATAGAATTTAATGGTTTTGGAATAATTAGTGGTATAGAATTGGTTGCACAATATGACCGAAAATTGGAAAGGACTTTCTCCAATTATGCCTTTAATTTTCAAGTATTTAGTTTGAAAGAAAATAAAGAAACTTTTGATTGGAGATGGATCAACGACAGACGAAATAATAAATTAAGTTTTCAAGAAACCTTAAGATATGCCCCAGATTCGTGGATTGATTGGATAAAAAAGGGAAATAGTAGCTTGGAAAAAAATCGTCGAAGAGTCTCAAAACTTTTTACATTAACAAGAAATGAACAAATTCCTACGTCGGGAAGTAAAGAAGAAAAAATTATCAGGGAAGTTTATAAATACTATACTACAAAAAAGTCAAGATTTGAAGGTCTTGCTTCAAGCATTACTGCAAAAATATTAATGGATTCTTCTGATGGATATACTGAGGGATGGATTACTCCGGCTTCGTCCGACGGTGGTGCTGATTTTTATGGCCGCCTAGAAATTGGAAATGGGTTTGGTAAGGCAAAGCTTATCGTGCTTGGTCAGGCAAAATGCGAAAGCCCCAACGCACCTACCGGAGGGAATCATATTGCACGGACTGTCGCGCGATTGCGAAGAGGTTGGATTGGTGTTTATGTTACTACGAGTTTTTTTTCAGAACCCGTTCAGAGAGAAATAATCGAAGATGAATATCCGATTCTTTTAATAAATGGCTTAAAACTTGCGCAAACCCTTTTAAAAATATTACATGATGACGGCCATTCGGACATCAAAAAATATTTAGACGAATTAGATTCTAAGTACGATAATCTTGTGCAGATAAGGAGACCTGAAGAGCTGTTACTTGAGTGATCTATTTTTATCACACCTTCAATTCCACCAACGCCCCCAACGATACATCCAGCGCCTTCGCTATTTCATATAAAGTAAACAAAGTAGGATTTACCCTTCCATTTTCCAACTTTTCAATCGCCTGCCTGTCTTTGCTGGATGCCCTGGCCAAATCAGCTTGCGACCAACCTTTGGCTTCCCTCAGCTCAACAATGTGTTGACCAATTTTTTTGTTTAAGTCGCTCTTTTTCACTCCGCTAAAGTGTGCCAAAATGATCTATAATTTGTCATACTAAAAGTTGACAAGTAGAAATAAGTCATTACCTTCGTCATACTTTTATATGACAACTCGCTAAACCACATTTTATGAACACCCTCCACGGCTTACCCATTCTTGAACATCACCAACAGCTGCTTCAAACCGGTAAAGAACAACATGCCTGGGCTATTATAAAAGATGTATTTGATAGCTTTGGGCCCGATGGGCCAAAAGATTGCGCCTGGTTTACGCTGGTAGCCGCACTGGGTAATGATTCTGAAGAAATACTGGGCCAGCACCGCAGCACCATGATATTCTTTTATGAATGCAGTGCTGCCTTATACAGCGCAGTATACGCGTTACATAAAAACCAGCTGGGTAAACCTGTGAAAAGAAAAAAGAAACAAAAATGATTGGTGCAACGTTCCCCTATTCTGCCGTGTCAATCACTCCAAACCCTTCTTCTCATGCGCTCTCTTACTGCTTGCATATGCATAACCCTGTTCATGCTGGCCGTTGGCTGCAGCAGCAATAATGACCCGGCAAACGAAACCACTTTCTACGGTATGTGGGTAAAAGGTACACAGGCGGGCGATACGCTGCAGTTTATGAGAAAAAACAATAAAAATATCATGCGCGGCAATATGTCTTTCAATGCCAGCCTGCCCATGTACAGTGAGGTGGAATACAAGTATATCAACGGTAAACTGGCGGTGGAATTTGCAGGTCCGGGTTCAGAAATGAAAGTGATAGAAAGTTTTACCTGGAAAAAGGAGGGGAAGGAGTTTGATATACTGGGCTTCCAACTGTACCTGATTATGTCTTCCAGCGTAACGCATTTTGTTTTTACAAAGGTTAATTAATAATCCTTCCAACTATAAAATCATTTTATGGTGAGGCTGCCTGTCTTTTGTATGCTTGCCTGTGTATTGTTTGCCGCTTGTTCTAAAAACAATGACGGCAATGAACAATTTTTATATGGCGTATGGGTAAAAGGAAATAACCCCGGAGATACCCTTTTATTTATGAATGAAAACGGCAGGCATATTTTTCAGTTTCCGGCATCGCTGTCACCTGCGGTTGCTGGTTATACAAAACTGCCTTACCGTTACCAAAAAAAGAAATTATACGTTCAACTGACAACAGATGCAGAATACCCACTCAGTAGTTTTACCTGGAAAACGGAAGGCAGATCATTTGAATTGCAGGGCAACGATCTCTACCCTTATATGTCTTCCATTGCCCCAAAGCATACTTATACAAAAGTGGATTAAATAAATAATGTGGTAGAAGTAGATTGTAAAATGAACCCTATAGGGTTCATTAAAAAGCAAAAAAAAGGGACCAGGATAAATATCCAGCCCCGGTTATAATCCAATATCCTATGAAAAACCAATTATGTATTTTCAAATGTTGTGCCAATAAATTCTAAGCCTAGCGCTCTTCAGTAACACATCCTTTTTTCCCGCTGCTGGAAAAATTAGCCCCATTGCTGGAAAGAAACGGGTATAAAATTCTGCTTTCCGTTATACACAGCAGTCAACTGTTATACGTAGATTCATTTACGTGTTTTAAATGATTCGCACAGGAAGACTGCTTGCAATTTACATCACTCTCGCTCTGTCATTATGCAGGGATGTTGTGAATTTGCTGTTGCAGGGTGGCGCAGAAACACTGCATGCTTTAGATCGATCTCCACAAGATGCCTGCGGCATGACAGGCAAGGGCGTGATTGTTTAATGGCGGGTTCAAGTGCTGCATTAAACGCAATCGCAAAATCAGCAATCCTACCCGCTGCCCCGCCACCTGTCCGCTGCGTGAAACCAGTCCCGCAAACGCAATCACAAAATCACGCAATCCCGAAATCAGCAATTGCTTTATCATAACTTATCGTAAAAATCATGAAAAATCTGCGTTCCATCAGCCACAAACTTTTTAAGTATTGCTTTGTTATCTACAACATGCAGTTACAATTAAGCGTACTCGATCAGACACCGATACGCCGCGGCAGCAACGCCACGGAATCATTACACGAATCAATAGAGTTGGTGAAGCTTTCAGAAAAGCTGGGGTATACCCGTTACTGGTTGAGCGAACACCACAATACGCTGAGCCTTGCCGGCGCCGCACCGGAAATATTAATAGCCAGGCTGGCGGCAGAAAGCAAGACCATCCGCCTTGGTTCTGGCGGTATCATGCTTCCCAATCACAGCGCGTTAAAAGTGGCAGAGAATTTCCGGTTGCTGGAAGCATTGTATCCAGGCCGCATAGACCTGGGCATTGGCCGCGCACCGGGTGGTGACCGCTTAACATCGCGGTTGCTCAATCCCTCCAATGATTTTAACCCAAAAGCATATGTACAGCAAATTGAAGACCTGCAATGTTTTTTAACGGATACCCCAGGTGAAGGAAATGCAAATGGTAAGATAAGAGCCATACCGCGCATTGATACTGTGCCGGCATTATGGATGCTTACCAGCAGTGGCGAAAGCGCTTACCTGGCGGCGCATACCGGTATGGCACTGGGCTTTGCTCAATTTATAAATCCGGTTGGTGGCGCGGAAGCCATTGCGATATACCGGCAGCGGTTTCAGCCTTCCCGGTTGCTGGCATCGCCGCAGGCCAATGTGGGTGTATTTATATTTTGTTCCGAAAACGAAGAAACCGTTGCCCGCACACAGACCGTAATGGACTACCGCTTTTTAGGTTTTGAAAAAGGACGCATAGATGATATGCCCGATTATGCAACAGCCAACAAATATGATTACTCGCCCGCCGAATGGCAGCGTGTACTATTTAACCGGCAACGCACCATCATGGGTACGCCGGATGTGGTAAAAGAAAAGATAACAGCGCTGGCAAAGGAACTGGATGTAACCGAAGTAATGGCTGCCACCTTTGCCGAAACCCGCGAAGATCGCTTCAAAAGCTACGAACTTCTATCAACCATGTTTCTGGCTCCCGCTGCGAAGACAAAAATGGAACACAGATTTTCATGATTGTTATGATGAAAAATGATTTTCTGTTTTTGGTCTTGCAAAAAATGTTGTTGAAAAAGAAAAAAGTAAAATAGAAAAGCAAGGGCTGTGTATGGATGGCTTCCCCTTTTGAGGGAAGTCGGAAGGGGGCCGTGAGCTAAGGAGCCAAAAAAAGGGCCAGCTATTATTTCAATAGCGTGGCCCTGGGATTAGGGGGTTCTCAAACTGTACGAAAAAAAAACGCTCTTTATTTTATTTTACAAAAATGATTTGTTTAGCCAGCAGTCCGTCGCTATCAATTACACTTACTAAATAAGTCCCGCTTTTTACATTGTTGCCCAGTATAACCTGCTGTGCACCCTGCGCATTCTGAAGCTGCTGCTCTGCCAGCTTTTTTCCATTCATATCAAATATCACCGCTTTGGCATGGTTAATTGCTTTGCCAGATTCTATGTAAACGTTATTACTTTCTACCAGTGCAGGATAAATCTTTATTTCGTTGCTAACGGCACCCTGTACCCGCAATATTTCAGAATAGGTGATGGCGCCATCCAGGTCGGTCATGACAAGACGGTAATAAACGCTGCCGCTAATCTGCTGGTCGGTATAAGAATAATATTGCTGCAGGTTGCTGTTGCTATTTTGCGCTGCAACGGTTTGGATATTTTTAAAGTTTAGTCCATCGGTACCACGCTGTAGGGTAAAGTTTTTTAAATTGATGGCATTGGTGATGGTCCAGTTCAGTTGCGCTTTACCGGGGGCAGTTATATTGGCTGCAAAGCTGGCAAGTTTAACAGGCAGTGTAGACAGCGTAGTCATATTGAAAGCAATGCGTGCAAAACCGCCATTCTGATAATATTCAAGTACAATATTATAGCTGCCGCTTAAACTGGCTGTATAAGTTGTGATACCATAAGACTGGTCGTTCCATTTATTGATAACCCAGGTAGCACCGCCATCAAGGCTTAAACGGTAGCCATCGTCTCCACCAACGGTTATCATATAAGTACCGGCAGCAAGGGTTTTCTGAAGACGGTAACGTGCACTGAAATTCTGCGTTTGTATAGAACAGTTGCTGGTGTTTACAGTTACTGCAGTGCTGCCACCACCGTAATTCTCATCAAAATTGGGGTTGTTGCTGCCGCCTTTGTTAATGTATCCGCGGTAGGTTTCAAAATTCATTCCCTGGTACAGGTAACCGATCCAGGTGTTGTTGGTACCATATTCGGCAGGGTTGCCATTACCTGTACAAATAACTGATGTGCTGAATGAAATACGGTTATCACCAAAATTTTCATAAAACTCAAGCACCATATTATAGGAACCGTTTAAATAAATATTGTATGTAGTGGTTGTATAAGACTGGTCGTTCCACCTGTTAATAACCCAGGTAGCACCGCCATCGAGACTTAAGCGGTAACCGTCATCGCCTCCAACCGTAATGGCATAATTGGCAGCTGTAAATGTTTTTGTAAGCCTGAAACGTACGCTGAATGTATCAGTATATACCGGGCAGCCGTTTGTTGCAAAACTGGTTTGCGAACCGCTGAAGTTTTCATCGAACAAAGCATTGCTGTTGCCTTCGCTGATATATCCTTTATACGTATTAAAATTTTTACCCTGGTACAAATAACCTATCCAGGTATTTCCGGAACCATATACAGCAGGATTGCCCTGGGGCGTGCAGGATTGTGCCTGGGTGTTATTAACCATCAACATGCTGAATGTTGCTGTAAGTGCCAGCACGAATATGTTGTAAAGTTTTTTCATAAGTACGAGTTCTAATCTTGCCAGGATAATTTCAATGATGATACCAATTCATAACCAATTGATAAATAAACTGATAAGTAAATAAATGATCATCATTTTTTCCCATCGCTGGAAAATGAATATAATTTTTGGAATGGCATAAGTGCTTTTGCTGGTTAGTTGCTAAGGGTGATGCGTTCACGGAATCCGGCCGGGCTTGTTGGGCAAAACACAATGAAAGGCGGGTGTAATTCGACTGACCGGGCAGTCAGCAGAGGTGGCAAAGCGATTGGGGGTGTAAATAAAATCTAAAAATCACGCAATCGCGCAATCAGCAATTTTTCATGTTGGTGATGAGAGCGTGTAAAATAAACGGTGTCAAGCGTTAAATCTTAACATTAAATACAGTACAATGAAAAAGAACAATCAGAGGCTTTCGATTATGAACAGGGCAAGCAAACGGAAGGCTACAACAAATCTCAATATCCCGCAATCTTCAAAATCAGTAATTCCTATTTATCTTCATTGCATGAAGGCAATACTATATTCAATGGCGCTGATTTGTTTTGTTAACGCATCGGCACAGGACAATGAAAAATATTTTTTGGCTAAAACATCCGGGGCGCTTCCTTTTCTTGAATACGGTTTGGGCGATGACCGCCTGGGCGGCGCTAAAATGACCTACCTGGATTCTAATATTGTACTGAAAGTGGTGGACTCGTTTGGCATCGATTATAAAGTGCAGCTTTCTAAATACCATTCTGCATGGATAGACAAACACAGTGTACAACGCCTGCCGGTTAAAAAAACAGCACCATATTACCTTACCGGCAGCTGGAAAGTATATGGAGATACTGCCTATGATTATGTAAGCATTAACCTCGATGAAAAGCTGCCTTACCGGAGCCAGCAGCAAATCAACCCTTCTAAAATAGTACTGGATATCTACGGTGTTACCAGCAATACCAATTGGATTACACAACTCAAAACAACCAAAGAAATAAAAAATGTTTATTATGACCAGGCCGAAGATGATGTATTCAGGGTTACAGTAGAACTTAAACACAGCCAGCACTGGGGTCACACTATATATTATGACAGCACCGGCAAAAGACTGGTATTGCAAATAAAAAGACAGCCCCCTGTACTTGATATAAAAAAAATGCACATTGCCATAGATGCCGGTCATGGGGGAGACAATAGCGGCGCTTCCGGTACGGCTTCCAAAATACTGGAAAAAGATTACACGCTGAAAATTGCCAAACAATTACAGCTGGCCCTAAAAAAAGCGGGTGTTAAAAACATATTCATGACCCGCACAACAGATACCACACTGGATATGCCACAGCGTATACAGCTGCTGAAAAACTATAACCCCGATTTACTGATCAGTATACACCTGAATTCGGCCGGCATTGATACCGTAAAAGGTACCAGTACCTACTACCGTTATGTTGGCTACCGGCCACTAACCACTGCAATATTAAATCAGATGCTGCGCCTGGGTTTAAAAGAATATGGAAATGTGGGAAATTTTAATTTTTCGCTGAGCGGCCCTACTGCCTATCCGAACTGCCTTGTGGAAGTTGCGTTTCTAAGCAACCTCCAGGATGAGAAAAAAATTTTAGATCCGAAATTTCATAAAGCTGTGGCCGGAAAAATATATCTTGGCATCAAAGATTGGTTAACAGGTATTAAGTAATTTTAAAAAAAAGGAAATGTTTATACACCACGTTTATTTTTGGCTAAAGAACCCCGGTTCGGCAGAAGATCTGCAGCAATTAAAGGAAGGATTAAAAAAACTTACCGCCGTAGAAACAATCGGTATGTACCAGATTGGTGAGCCCGCTTCCACTAACCGCGACGTAATAGACAGAACGTATTCCGTATCATGGATGCTCATGTTTGATAACCTGGAAGATGAAGAAGTATACCAGCACCACCCGCTACACCTGAAATTTGTTGAAACCTGTTCGCATTTATGGAGCAAGGTTATTGTTTACGATTCAGTAGATGAATAATATGGCTGACCCTCTTGCTACCGATATTGAACTATTGCGCATTGCCCTCGATACCGGCAGGCTTTCGCAGCAAAATGGCAATCTTCCGTTTGGCTGTATACTTACCGATGATGCCGGCAATATCCTGGAAAAAGGAGAGAACACCGTTGTTACCGCAAAGGACAATATTGCCCATTGCGAAATAAACCTGGTGCACCAGCTGGCAGGCAAATATGAATTCAGTTTTTTAAACAGCTGCACATTGTATGCAGGTACAGAACCCTGTCCCATGTGTACCGCAGCAGTTTTCTGGAGCGGTATCGGCCATATTGTATATGCACTCAGTAAAAAGGGTTATCATGAAGTGGCCGGTACCGAAAACCCTGCATGGATATTTCATATGCCGGTAAATGAATTGCTTGAGCATGGTGGCAGAAAAGTTACCGTTACTGGCCCGCTCATGGAAGAAGAAGCAAAACAATATTATAAGGATCTCCTGGCATAACTATTTATGAAAGGCTACCTGCTGAAAGAACAACCATTTATTGCCGGCGAAGATACTTTTATAGAAAGTATATCTTCCGAAAACAACTATGCCGTAGTTTTTGAAGACGATACAGAAACCGGTTACTTCTACGCCATTGAATTGGATGCTGCAACCGGCGGCCAGCTCATACTGGACGCCGTACATATTTATGAAGCAGAAGACATTGAGGAAAGTAAACGCCCCGGAACCATAAAAATTATCTGGTCTACCGACTGGCTAAAATGTGGTTTGCTGATCAACAATTATTGCCATGCTGTATTTGATTTCATTCAGCGTGGTGGTTATTGCCGCAATGAATTTCCACCACCCAATGAAACCTGGACAAAAGGAGATCGAACGCTCACCGACGCAATGGTGACCGAATTTTTTAAATAACAACACCCTCAATTTATTACCATGCCTACACAATCGCGCCGCCAGTTTATTGCCAATACCGGCAAGGCTGCCGCCATTACGGGTTTGATCAGTTTGCCTGTATCAGCCGTTCAGGCGGCACCCGAAAAAAAAATTTTTATTCACCACGTTTATTTTTGGCTGAAAAATCATGACAGTACAGCCGACAAAGACAAATTGGTAGCCGGGCTCAGAAAATTATCGAGTGTAAAAACAATTAAAAGTTTTCATATTGGTGCACCGGCAGCCACCCGCCGCGATGTCATTGACAGTACTTATGATATTTCATGGTGCCTTTTCTTTGAAAACAAAGCCAACCAGGACAGCTACCAGACCGATCCCATCCATCTTAACTTTGTAAAAGAATGTTCAGACCTCTGGACAAAGGTTATTGTATACGATGCAGAAGATATTTGATGATGAAATTGCATGATACCCGCGACACAAATGTTCAACCCCTTCAGGGTTGTTGTGTAATTTCATATTTGTAACCCCGGGCTGCACCCGGGGCTACAAATATGTAACCCCTTCGGGGTTTTGCCGCGCCATCAAAACATATTATTGCAATTCATTAAAGCGAACCCTGAAGGGGTTGAACATTGAATGGATGCAATTCGCGGGTATGCCGCGCCACCAAAAAATTATTATTTCAATGCATTGAAGCGAACCCTGAAGGGGTTCAACAATCATAGCCCCGGGTGCACCCCGGGGTAACAAATGGAAAATACACACCAACCCTGAAGGGGTTGAACATTGAACG